>CAJIBF010000130.1_pt1 | contig 20593 bp, 19 predicted proteins | sample 9199291 | NCBI WGS metagenome assembly CAJIBF01 (sample SAMEA7708293, study PRJEB35096) | sediment metagenome | biome: marine neritic benthic zone biome [ENVO:01000025]; feature: sediment [ENVO:00002007]; material: shallow marine sediment [ENVO:03000034] sea grass bed [ENVO_01000059] ...
TTGTCCTCGAGAAAATCGCGCATACCGACCATGTTCAGGTTCTTTGGGTTGCCAGGTAGCGGATAGACGCTGTAATACATGAACGAGTTACTGGAAAACGAGCTGGAAGTGATCCGCGGTTCATCGACGTTCTCGGGGTAACCGGGTACCTGGGTAATAGCATTGTTCACGCGCAGCAGGGCGTCGTTGATATCAATGTTGAATGGAAACTCGAGTTCGATCTCGGCACTGCCAGTGCGCGCCGTCGAGATCATACGTTCCAGACCGGACACGCGGCGCAGGTATTCTTCCTGCTCGATGAGGATCTCTTTCTCGATATCCTGCGGCGTAGCACCCGGCCAGATAGTGCGGATAGAAATAATACGGGGGTCGGTATCCGGGATCATCTGTACCGGTACCCGGAATAAAGACAGGATACCAAACAGGCAAACAATCAGTATCCCAACCGTGATGATGATGGGCTTGGTCAGGGCAAAACGAATCATCGTGCTTACAGCTTATAGTCCAGCTGTTCGATGATGTTGACCGCCTGGCCCGGCTGCAATAATTCATTGCCCTTGACGACGATGCGGTCGCCTATGCTGACTGCACCAGCAGTGATCTCGATAGTCTCGCGCATGCTTTTGCCTGTTTTAACTTCTACGGGGTTGGCCTTGGCGACACCGGACTGATCGGCCACGACCCAGACGGTTTTCGTGCCATCCGGTTTTAGCACTATCGCATCACGCGGAAGTAACAGTGATGCATTGTTATCGTCATTCGTCAGCTGAAACGTAACCCGGGCTGACATGCCCGGTGTGATGATCTGTCTTTCATTGGATATATCGATCAGTACCGGGAATGTTCGCGCTGTTTGATTGCTGACCGGCACCCGGGTTGTCACGCGCGCATCAAATTCCTGCTTGGGTAAGGCATCAAATCTAATGAGTACCGGCGTATCAACATTGATACGATTGAAATAGAACTGCGGCACCGGCACTTCCACGCGTAAAGGATCGAGTTCGGTTAATACAAACAGTGGCGTGTTACCCTCAACCCACTGTCCGACTTCGACCAGCTTCTCGGTAATGACACCATCGAAAGGTGCATAAACGGTATGTCGCTGTGCGATAACCCGTTGCTGCTGAAGTTCGGTTTCCAGTCGCTGGACCACAGCCTTGTTAATTTCAACCTCGGCCGCTGCCGATTCAAAGGCGGTTGATGCGATATGTTTTTTTTCGACAAGCTCGGCGGCCTCGTCACGTTGGCGCTTGAATTCATTCAATCTTGCTCGGGCTTCACTAAGCTGGGCCTTGACGCGGCTGATTGCCAGGTCTGCGAGCTGCTGGTCGAGTAATAATAGCGGGTCACCCTGTTTTACCCGGTCGCCCTGGTCGACATTCATCGCTTCAATATAGCCGTCTTCCTTGGGTGAAATGCGGGCACGACGTATTGTCGTGACAGAGCCTGTCAACGGGACTTCCTCCTGCAAGGCACCGGACTTGGCCTCAATGATGCTGACCGGTGTCGCATCATCCACTGCCAGGAGAAGTGCTGGCGTCATGAGCAGCAACAGGATCAGTGACATACCTACTAATAACTGCAGCCCAGTTCCTGTTTTAGCTACGCTGTATTGTGTTAACGATCTATAAACCCACATTATCAGCTTCCTTAATATTCTGACTGTGACTCCCTGATATACCGATAATTCATCATGACAGTAATGGAAACAAGTGCAAAGGCGCATAATTCAAAAAGATTGTTTCAAATTAGCGCCTGTTACTCTTCATGTGTTTGTCATAATTATGGCCTATATTTATTAGTCTGCAGGTCATGGAATATTGGAATGGATGCGGTCCTGCCCGTCTTTCCCGGCCCATGGACCGGGTCGGGAAAGAATTATCTCCTTACTTTTCTCTGTTAAATACCAGTTGTCGCTATCGCCAGTATTGACGACAATTGCGCATCTTTCTTCCCGCACATTGAGGCAAACCATGGATGCAATAGAGGCTATTGAAACCCGACGCGCAGTTAAACATTTTGATCCCGATCACCAACTAAACGAGCAGGAGAAAGCGCAGCTAATGCAACTGGCGATGCTCTCGCCAACGGCCTTTAATATTCAACACTGGCGCTTCGTTATTGTCAGCGATCCCGAACTGCGCAAACAAATCAGGGAAGTATCCTGGGGCCAGGCACAGGTCACCGATGCCTCGCTGTTGATTATTCTTACAGCCGACCTGAAAGCCTGGCAAAAGCAGCCGGAGCGCTATTGGCGCAATGCGGGCGAGGATGTACAGAACTTTATGCTGCCGGCGATCCAGCAGTACTACGAGGATCATGAACAGGTAGAGAGAGACGAAGCTTTTCGCTCGATGGGCATTGCCGCACAAACCCTGATGTTAGCCGCGAGAGCGCTGGATTACGATTCATGTCCGATGGACGGGTTTGATTTTGATGCTGTCGCCGACATGATCAACCTGCCTGATGACCATGTCATCGGCCAGTTCGTTGTCGTTGGTAAAGCGCTGCAGCCAGCCAGACCAAGGGCGGGACAACTGGATATGGAAGAGGTCGTTATAGAAAACCGCTTCTAGTCTTTCAGGTCGGCGCTAATGCTGGCCACCAGTTTGCGCAGTGCCTGACCGCGATGGCTCATCGCGTTCTTTATCTCGGGCGGTAACTCCGCCGAGGTGCACTGGTGTTCCGGTACAAAGAAGATTGGATCGTAACCAAAGCCATGGCTGCCGCGCGGTTCAGTAATCAAATGGCCTTCCCAGATGCCCTGGCTGATCAATGGCACCGGGTCTTTCGGGTAGCGCATGTAAACCATGACGCAAACAAACCTGGCTTTCCTGTCTGCCTCAGGCAGGTCGCTGATATTCTCAATCAGTTTTTCCAGGTTATCTTGATCGGTAGCTGATTCGCCGGCATAGCGCGCGGAATAGATACCGGGTTCGCCATCGAGGGCGTCTACTTCGATACCGGAATCATCGGCAATCGCCGGCAGCGAGGTCCTGACTGCCGCATGCCGCGCCTTGATCAGCGCATTCTCAACAAAAGTGAGCCCGTCTTCGATAGCGTCTTCAACATCAAACTGTGCCTGCGGCACGACATCAATATAAAGATCGTGAAGCAGCGAGTTGATCTCCCTGACCTTGCCCTGGTTATTACTGGCAAGCACGACCCTGTGTGTTTCAGTCATCGCTCTCCAACACCTTACGCTGACTCTCTAGCAGCTGGTCAATGCCGGACTTCGCCAGTCCGAGCATACTGTTTAACTCTTCACTGGAAAAAGGATGACCCTCTGCGGTGCCCTGCACCTCGATGAAGTGGCCATCGTCGTTCATAACCACGTTCATATCGGTTTCCGCGGTGGAATCCTCAGCATAGTCAAGATCAACCACCGGCGTACCCTGGTAGATGCCGACCGATACCGATGCAATCATGCCTTTAACCGGATTGGCATCGATCAAACCCTGTTTGCTTACCTGCCGGATAGCATCAACCAAAGCCACATAACCACCGGTAATGGATGCCGTGCGGGTTCCACCGTCGGCCTGAATAACATCACAGTCACTCACTACGGTATTCTCGCCCAGCGCCTCCATGTCGATTACGGCGCGCAAGGAACGACCAATCAATCGCTGTATCTCCATGGTTCTGCCGCCCTGTTTGCTCTGTGTCGCTTCACGACGCATGCGACTGTTAGTCGAGCGCGGCAACATGCCATACTCGGCCGTCACCCAGCCCTGTCCCTTGCCGCGCAGGAAAGGCGGTACGCCGGCTTCGACACTGGCATTGCAAATCACCTTGGTATTACCAAATTCAATCAGTACCGAACCTTCTGCATGACAGGTGAATTCCCGGGTCATCCGGATCTGTCGCAGTTCTTCGGGGGCACGTCCGCTCGGGCGCATGGCTGTCTCCTCAAAAAAAGTGACGCATTATACCGATAAATGATTTACGTGTTTTATCTTGCTGGGTGAGACGATAGTATTAGCGCAATTTTAACGATTAAGGAAAGCAGCATGATCGTCAGTATGACGGCCTATGGTCGAGCCGAAACAACCGGTGACCTGGGACAGGCAAGTTGTGAAATCCGCAGCGTCAACCACCGTTACCTGGAAATGTCGGTGCGTTTGCCGGAAGAACTGCGCGCGCTGGAACAGGCCTTGCGCGATCGTATTTCAGCGAGGCTCAAGCGCGGCAAAGTCGACTGCACGGTGCGCTTTGAGTTAAACGCCGTCGCCAGCGGCAACATCCCCGTTAATCAGGACTTGTTAAGCAAGCTGATCGAAACCGCTGAGGCAACCGGCCGCCTGCTGGAGAAACCCGCACCGCTGAACCCGCTGGAACTACTGCGCTGGCCAGGCGTCCTTGATAAAGACGTACCCGACCCTGAGTCGATTGGCAAGGTGCTGTTGGCACTCGTGGATGAAACACTGGACGCGGTCGTTGCCACCCGACAGCGCGAGGGTGAAAAGATACGTACGATGATACTGGAACGCTGTGACAAGGCCGCTTCGATAGTCGCTGCAGTGAAGGAACAATTGCCCGTCATCGTTGCCAATCAGAAAGAAAAACTGAAACAGCGTGCACTGGAACTGGTGGCGGAACCCGATAATGATCGTCTGGAACAGGAATTGCTTTTATTGACCCAGAAAATGGATGTAGCGGAAGAAATGGACAGACTGGATGCCCATGTTAGCGAGGTCACTCGCGTTCTGGACCAGACCGGACCAGTGGGTCGCCGGCTGGATTTCCTGATGCAGGAAATGAACCGTGAGGCCAATACGCTGGGCTCAAAGTCGGCTCACCTGGATACCAGCAATGCATCGGTAGATCTGAAAGTACTTATCGAGCAGATGCGTGAACAGATTCAAAATATTGAGTAATTAGGAATGAGTCATAAGAGCGGTACCCTGTTTATGGTATCGGCACCGTCGGGTGCCGGTAAGACTTCACTGGTGAAGGCCCTGGTGGAACAGGTCGACAACCTGAGTGTTTCCATTTCGCATACTACCCGTAAACCAAGGATCGGCGAAGTGAATGGCGAGGCGTATCACTTCGTTGACGAGGCTGAATTCAAGCAAATGATCAAGGACAACCGTTTTCTCGAACATGCGCGGGTATTCAAGCACCATTACGGGACCTCGAAACAACATATCGAAGAAGACCTGGCCGCAGGCAAGAACATTATTCTGGATATCGACTGGCAAGGCGCGCGCCAGATCAAATCGCTGTTAAGGAATTCGGTTGGCATCTTTGTCCTGCCGCCCGACTACCATTCGTTGCGCGACAGGCTCATTAACCGTCACGATGAGGATATGGAGATGGTCGAGTACCGCATGCAGCAGGCCCGTAATGAGATGTCTCATTACAAGGAATATGACTATGTCGTTATCAATGACGATTTTGATGCGGCGGTAGTCGATTTAACGGCCATTATTAGCGCAACCAACCTGGGCAGCTGCAGACAATCGGCCTACTTCGACCAGATTGTTAACGAAATCATGGCAGAAGAAGCCTGATTTCTATAGAATAGCGCTCCCGCTGCAGGCTCGAAGCCTGAATTCGTAAACAGATTTTTGTATTAACAGAGGAATAACATGGCCAGATTGACCGTAGAAGACTGCCTGCAATACGTCAATAACCGTTACGACCTGGTAATGCTCGCAAGCAAGCGTGCCCGCCAGATTGCAATGGGCGCAGACCCGCTGGTGCCGGAAAATAATGACAAACCGACCGTGATCGCGCTACGTGAAATTGCTGACAACCTGATCACGAACGAAAACATCGACACCATTAACCAGTTCGATACCGAAGAAGAATTTACCGAAGCTGACTTCGAGCTTCCACCCAGCCAATAACACTTTCATTATCAAGGCACTGCCCGTGCCTTGATTATTTCCTGACATGGCTTTGCTGTACACTAGCGATGTAAATGATGCATCGACTAACACTGACAGCGCCATGAATATCGCAGAGCTGAGCAAGCTTATAGGCACCTATCTGCAGCCGGACCAGGTGGAGAAAGTCCAGCGCGCCTATCATTTTAGTGCCAAGGCGCACGAGGGACAGAAACGAGCCAGCGGCGAACCCTATATTCACCACCCGCTTGAGGTGGCCCGTATTCTGGGCGATATGCACATGGACCATCAAACACTGATGGCCGCCATGCTGCATGATGTCATCGAAGACACGCCTACAGCCAAGGATCAGATCCGACGCAAGTTTGGTAAAGGCGTGGCGGAACTGGTAGACGGCGTCAGTAAACTCGACAAGATCGAGTTTGAAAGTTTTGCCGAGGCCCAGGCCAATAATTTTCGCAAGATGCTGATGGCAATGAGCGAAGACATTCGCGTCATTCTCGTCAAGCTTGCCGACCGCTTGCATAACATGCGCACCATCGAAGTACTGAAGCCGGAAAAGCGACGCCGAATTGCCCGCGAGACACTTGAAGTGTATGCCCCTATTGCACTGCGGCTCGGAGTTAACTCGATACGACTGGAACTGGAAGAACTGGGTTTCGCCACACTCTATCCGCTGCGCTATCGTATTCTCTCTGAACAGATCAATAAGGCACGCGGCCATCGCAAGGAGATCATCACCAAGATACGCACGGCACTGAAACGGCGCATGCGACAGGAGAAGATTCCTGGCCAGATAGTCGGAAGGGAAAAACACCTGTTTGGCATTTATCAGAAGATGCGTGACCAGAATCTTTCCTTCGCTGAAGTCTACGATGTTTATGCTTTCCGCATCATCGTCGATGAGGTGGATACCTGCTACCGCGCCGTCGGCACGGTACATAACCTCTATAAACCTGTACCCGGCAAGTTCAAGGATTACATTGCCATTCCCAAGGCCAATGGCTACCAGTCACTGCATACCGTGTTGTTTGGACCTTATGGCGTGCCAATCGAGACACAGATTCGGACCAAAGAGATGAATGATGTGGCAGAGGTAGGTATTGCCGCACACTGGCTGTACAAGTCGGAAGGCAAAAAACCCGCGGCTGTCGAGCGCGGTGCCGACCGCAGCAGCGCGCATCGTCGGGCCCGCGAATGGTTGCGCAACATCGTGGAGATGAACAAGACTGCAGGTAACCCGGAAGAGTTTTTTGAGAATGTTAAAGTCGATCTGTTTCCCGATGAAGTGTACGTATTCACTCCGAAAGGCAAGATCATGGAGTTGCCAAGGGGAGCCACCGCGATCGATTTTGCCTACGCGATACACTCTGACGTCGGCAATCACTGCGTCGGCGCTCGCATCAACCGCAAGCTGGTGCCCCTCGGTACGGTACTGTCGAACGGCAATACCATCAGGATTATTACCGCCGAAAGCGGCAGACCCAATCCGGCCTGGTTGAATTTCGTCGTCACCGCGAAAGCCAGAACTCAAATCCGGCACTTTCTGAAAAACCTGAAGCACAGCGAGGCGATCTCGCTGGGTAAACGGCTGTTAAACCGGGAACTCGAACCGTTTGGTATCTCCTACCAGGATATTACTGAAGAAACGATGCAAAAGCTGCTGCAGGAAAACAAATCTGAATCGAGCGAAGATTTTTTTGAATCGGTCGGATTAGGTAACAAAATGGCGCCGCTGATTGCCCGACAGTTGATTACATTGCAAAAAGTACCCATGGAAAAAACAGCGCCACAGGAAAATCAAAATAATGCGCCGTTAACAATCTCCGGCACCGAGGGCATGGTGGTCACATTTCCAAAATGCTGCTACCCGATACCGGGTGACCCGATTTATGGTTTTGTGACATCAGGGCGCGGTATTGTTGTGCACCGGCAAAGTTGCAAGAACATCGCTGAATATCAGAACCAGCAGGAAAAATGGGTTCAGGTTGAATGGGAAACTCAAATTGACCGCGACTTTCAGGTCAAGATTGGCATGAACGTAAAAAATCAACGCGGTGTGCTGGCGACAGTTGCTGCTGCCATCGCTGACGCCGAAGCCAATATCGAGAACGTTGATATGCGAGACAGTGATGAACTCTATACCTCGCTGCGATTTATTATCGATGTCAGGGACCGTGTACACCTGGCCCGGGTGATGCGCAGGGTCAGATTAATCAAGTCTATTTCACAGTTAAGCCGCGTCTGACAGACGGGGCATGGTTAATACAAAGGGGAGCCCGTATGGAAAAAGAGATCATATCGACAGACAGTGCGCCACAGGCGATAGGCACCTATTCCCAGGCTGTCAAAGTCGGCAACACTGTTTACCTGTCCGGCCAGATACCGCTGGTGCCGGAAACAATGGAACTGATAGAAGGCGATATGCGCGCACAGATAACGCGCGTGTTCGATAACCTCAGCGCCGTGACGTCAGCCGCGGGCGGTTCACTCGCCGATATAAGCAAGTTAAATATTTTTCTGACCGATCTCTCACACTTCCCGTTGGTTAACGAAATCATGGCCGAGTATTTCGCCGAACCTTACCCGGCACGTGCCGCGGTCGGTGTGGCGAGTTTACCTAAAGGCGCCATGGTGGAAATGGACGCGATCATGAGCTTGTAAGTAACTAACAGGTTTTGACAAAACGCAACATACGCACATTATCGGCACCGATCACCAGTCTTTCCGGGGTCGGCCCTTCCCTGCAGGAAAAACTGTCCCGACTCGGTATCAGGCAGGTGCAGGACATCCTGTTTCATCTGCCGTACCGCTATATCGATCGTACGCGCTTAACACCGATAGGTGCGCTGCTACCCGGGCACAGTGCTTATATTCAGGGCACGATTGAACTCGCCCAGATTCGATACGGCAAGCGTCGTTCCCTGCTCTGCCGACTCAGCGATGGCACGGGCGCCATCCTGTTACGCTTTTTTTATTTCAACAAATCGCAACAGCAGGCACTGCAACAGGGAAGTATTGTGCGCTGCTATGGCCAGGTAAGACGCGGACCGGGCTCACTGGAGATCGTACATCCCGAATACCGGCTTATTGATGAAGAACGGGAAGAAGCCCTGGACGAGCAATTGACACCGGTCTATCCGGCTACCGAAGGATTGCAACAGAATCGCTTGCGCAAATTATCCGACCAGGCACTGGCCACACTGCATGATGACCGGGAGGGCCTGCATGAACTGCTGCCTGATGAAATATTGTCCGGCCAGCAGCTGCCGCGCCTGGTTGATGCACTCGAATATGTACACCGGCCACCACCGGATGCCGATACGGAAAGCCTGATTGAAAATCGCCATCCCGCACAGTTACGTCTGGCCTACGAAGAACTTCTGGCACATCAACTGAGTTTGCTTAAGCTGCGCGATGAACTGCGCAGCGAGCAGGCGCAGGCATTTCCCGCAAGCAAAAAACTGGTCAGCGCGTTTCTGCAACAACTGCCATTTGCATTGACCGGTGCGCAACAGCGCGCCTTCACTACCATTGAACAGGATATGCAACAGCAGGTAGCGATGCTGCGCCTGGTACAGGGCGATGTCGGTTCCGGCAAAACCGTAGTCGCTGCCATGTCTGCATTACAGGCCATTGAGGCAGGCTACCAGGTGGCCATCATGAGTCCGACTGAATTGCTGGCCGAACAGCATTTTGCAAATTTTGCAAAGTGGTTTGCAGCGCTGGATATACCGGTTTGCTTTTTAACCGGTAAACAAAAAAAGACCGAACGTGAGCAGACGCTGGCAAAGTTGCGAGAGCAAGAGGCGCTCGCCGTGATTGGCACCCATGCACTGTTCCAGGAAGCCGTCGAGTTTGGCAAGCTCGGGCTGGTAATAATCGATGAACAACATCGCTTTGGCGTGCATCAACGCCTGGCGCTGCTGGAGAAAGGACAGCATCATGAAAAGTATCCGCATCAACTGATCATGACCGCAACGCCAATACCGCGCACGTTAACAATGACAGCCTATGCCGATCTCGATCACAGCATCATTGATGAATTACCGCCGAACAGACAACCGGTCAGCACCAGCATTATCTCCAATCAGCGGCGCGAGGATATCATCGAACGTATCAACACTGCCTGCCATGAAAAGCGGCAGGTGTACTGGGTCTGCACACTTATTGAAGAATCGGAAAACCTGCAGTGCGAAACGGCCATTGATACCTATGAAGCACTCACAAAGAAATTAACCTCTTTGCAAACCGGGCTGATTCACGGCCGTATGAAAAATGATGAGAAGGAAGCGGTGATGCGTGCCTTTAAAGCTGGTGATATCGATTTACTGGTAGCGACAACGGTGATCGAAGTCGGTGTTGATGTGCCCAACGCCAGCCTGATGATTATTGAGAATGCCGAGCGCCTTGGCTTGTCACAGCTACATCAGCTACGTGGGCGAGTTGGCCGTGGTGATATCCAGAGTGACTGTATACTCATGTACCAGTCGCCGCTTGGCGAACTGGCGAAAGAGCGACTGGAGGCCATGCGCAGCAGTAACGATGGTTTTTATATTGCCGAGAAGGATCTTGAGTTACGTGGCCCGGGTGAAGTACTCGGCACGCGCCAGGCCGGCATGCCGGACCTGAGGGTAGCCAACCTGATTCGCGATGCGCATCTGCTGCCCGATATCCAACAGACTGCAAAAATTATGCTTGATCAATACCCTGAACAGGTAGAATCACTCATCCGCCGCTGGCTGGGTAGCAATATCGACTATGGCAATGTCTAGGTCCTGAGGAACGTCTGTTGAAATTAAACTGGCACAATAAGAGTATGGCGAGACTGAGAATTCGGGATAAAGCCTTATTGCCTTTTATATTCCATCAGGGATCGCTGACCAGTCTTATCCAGCAGCATTGCCACGGCAGATTCGAAGTTGAACTCAAGTCGGAAGCCTGGCGCTTTCCCATGACAGATGAAGCAAAAATACTGAACATGAATAATCGCAGCTGTGCATTTATCAGGGAATCCTGGTTAAAAGCGGATGACCAGTACCTGGTCTACGCGCGCAGTGTTATTCCGCGAAAAACATTCAGACTAAAATCACGGCAGTTTATCAACCTCGGTAACAGCCCACTGGGAGAAGTTCTGTTTGCAGACAAGTCCGGTTATCGATCATCAATGCGCTACGCAATGATTCCCGGCAACTGCACTTTATTCAGAGCGGCACTGGGCAGTGGTCATATGAATCAGGGTCTATGGGCCAGGCAGTCACTGTTTTATATCAGGAATAGCCCATTGTTAATCATTGAAGTATTTTTACCCGCAATTAAACAATGCATCCAAAACTAGCGGCAGTACTTGACACACTGGGTATCCTTGCAGAACAGCTGAAAAGTCTGTTGTGTGAGGCGTACCGGTTTACCCGGCAATATATTCAGGCTCACTGGCCAGACCTGCGTGCACGTTTGCTCCGCTACGCAAGATTGATGCGGCTGGATCGTCCCATTGGCATCTACCTGTTGTTATGGCCAACTCTCTGGGGCCTGTGGATAGCCGCAGAAGGTAAACCAGACTGGCATATCTTGCTGGTGTTTTGCCTCGGCGTCGTGTTGATGCGTTCTGCCGGTTGCGTATTGAATGACATCGCCGATCGTCGTTTTGACCCAATGGTTGACAGGACCCGTCACCGGCCGCTGGCCAGCGGTGAAGTGGCGCCTAAAGAAGCACTTGGTGTAGCGCTGGCGCTGATCCTGTGCGCATTCCTGCTGGTGCTGACGCTGAATAAGCTGACAATACAACTGGCCATTGTCGCCGTGGCGCTGGCCGGCATCTATCCCTTTATGAAACGCTATACCTATTTGCCGCAGTTTTTCCTGGGACTGGCATTTGGCTGGTCCATACCAATGGCGTTTGCGGCACAAACCGGCAGCGTGCCGCAGGTCGCGTGGGTTTTGCTTATCGCAAACGTTCTCTGGTCGGTCGTCTATGATACGATGTACGCCATGGTGGATCGTGAAGACGATTTGAAGATCGGCGTAAAATCGACAGCAATTTTGTTTGATGATGCCGACCGCGCTATTATCGGCATCATACAACTCATGGTGATATTCACTTTGATTATGGCCGGTAAGCAGGCAGAGCTCGGTAACAGTTTCTTCATCGGCCTGTTCATCGCCTGTGGTTTTTTTATTTACCAGCTGAAACTGATATGGAATCGTAAACCGGAGCAGTGTTTTCAGGCTTTTATCAATAACAACTGGTTCGGCCTGACTATTTTCCTGGGCATTATGCTGGACTACTTTATCCGATAATCATGTTAGCAATTAAACGTCTGTTACTACCTGTCTTACTACTGCCTATATCGTTGTATGCCGAGTATGATGCAGAGCTGGTAGAGCAGGAATGCCAGCGCATCGGCGGTAAGCTCGGTAGCGTCAGTGTGCAGGATTGTCTTGACGCAGACTTGACCGTGACCTCTGGCCGTTCCAATAAAAACGCCCCGATCCTGTTAAAGGAATATCCGCCTTTACCGACCAGAAACCCGTTAGGCAAAGTACTGCTGGTTGGCGGGATTCATGGTGATGAATACTCTTCCGTCAGTATCGTCTTCAAATGGCTGCGCACCCTGGATATCCATCATTCCGGCATGTTTCACTGGAATATCGTGCCAGTGTTGAATCCGGATGGTCTGCTACAGCGCAAGTCGCAGCGGGTTAATGCCAACGACATCGATCTGAATCGCAACTTTCCTGTGGATGACTGGGAAAACACTGCACTGGCGCACTGGAAGAATTACCGCGGCAGCAATCCCCGCTATTACCCGGGTGAACAGGCTTTGAGCGAACCAGAGTCACGTTGGCTGGTTGAACATATCGACCAGTTTCAGCCTGATGTGATTGTTGCGGTGCATGCCCCATACGGCGTGGTCGACTACGATGGACCGCGTAACGGTCCCTATAAACTCGGGCGACTGTATTTAAACCTGCTCGGCACCTATCCGGGCTCGCTTGGTAACTATGCGGGAATAAAAAGAAAGATACCGGTAGTGACGATCGAGCTGCCTTACGCCGGCATTATGCCAACCAGCCAGGAGATCAACAGTATCTGGCGGGATATGATCAGATGGTTAATGCAGAATATAACTGAAGAAGCCTATAATAATTCAATCAAGCTTGCGCAGGATCAGGACGCGGCGCCCTCGTAAACGATTCTCCATTTGCCGTCGTCTTCCTTGCGCCAGTATTGTCTTTTCGTGAAACGGCGCTTGAAGTTATCACTCTTGTAATCCTGAACGAAGGTAACGACCAACAGTTTGCTCTCACCTGGATAGAGAAACATGCTGGTATCGGAGATATTAACCTTGATGTATTTCTTTGATGGGTTAACACGCTTCTTGTATTTGACCCAGGAGTCGTAGTCTTTGCCGAGACCTGAATAGTCCTTGGAGTAATGGCTCAGGTAGCGACCGACATCCTTGCTTTCCCAGTCTTTGCGCCATTGTTCGACATAGAGTTCAAAGTCAGTTTGCCGTGCTTGCCATTCACCTCTTGCTATCCAGTCGATTGCTTCTGTAATAATGACCGGTGTTTCACCTTCGTGGATATAGGGTGCGAGTGTATTCAGGTCATTATTACTGACGATAACGCAACCATTACTGTCACGCGGTGGCCGACTGTAGGTGCGACTGGGTGTTCCATGCAGCCAGATACCGTAGCCGGTTCGACCATGGCGTCGGTCCCAGACATTGGGATAATCGATAGGAAATGCGCCATCGCCATAAAGGTCCGGTAATTCCTCGGGATTGATAAAACCTGTGACAAAATAGACACCAACCGGCGTTTTTTGATCGCCTTCGACATATTTACCGGTGCCGTTTTTACCTATCGTCACATAAAAATCCCTTACCAGTCGCGGTGTGCCCTTCTGGTTTTTAAACAGATACAAACGCGAACGAGACGAATCAACAACGATGACGTGATCCTGTTTATTATCCAGCTGGATCAACGAGGACGGGATCAGGCCCTTATCAACCGGCGCCTGATTGTAGTCCCAGCGTGCCTGGACCTCTTCTCGCAATGCAGAGATACGCTCATAGGAGATGTTTGGCGCATTGCCAAAATCGGTGATCGACTGAGACCTGGCAAGCAGCATATCGGCATACATCAGCTGAGCCGCCTTGAAGTCAGGGTTCAATCTGACCAGCTGGCGAAGATTAGTAATGGCTTCGTCCGGTCGGTATTGATTGATATGTGAAAGTGCGCTTATAAGTAGCCTTTCCGAGTAGGTTGAAAGACCGTCATCGGAAGTCGCCTTGGACAGCAGGTCGCCGGCATTGAGCGGCAGACTGATTAACAGAAGAGATAAGAAACAGGTGTTCAGGCGATAGTTGAATCTCATAGTTAGCCGTAACATTGTTTGGTTCATACTATTATCGTGTTCTTTCCTGCGTAATCAACCATTTATCATCAACTTTTCGCATTAAAAGCTCTTTTGAGACGATATCGCCATAGGTATCTGACTGATAACGCTGTTTAAACCTGACTTCCGCGTAGTCCTTGCCATGAATATTTATCTTAACGTCCGATACCGTGATCTTGATGAAGTTGGGTCGCTTTAAACGCACGCCGCGCTCTTTCTTCCAGGAATTGAGACTCTGGTTCTTGGCCGGTACGAACTGATCAGAATAACTGGCAAGGTAAGCTGCCACGTCCTGCGCAGACCAGGCATCGGCCCAGTTATTCAATGCGTTTGAGATCTGCTCACGATTATTCGACTGCTCCGCCGCCGGATCAACCGCCGGCTTCTGTGGTGGCAGGGCCGCTATCTCGGTTTTTTCCTCGACCGGCTTTTTCGCCGGGATGGTAATAATTTCAGGTTTTGTTGGAACTGGTTTTTTCTCCGGGACCGGCTTTGGTTCAGGTTTCGGTTTGGCGGTAGCGACTTTGGTTTGCGCAGCGGGTTCTTTTACTTCGGGTTCCGATATCAGCTCGTTGACCAGTGACAGTTTTGCACGTGCCGTAACATTCGTGGTATCCAGTTCCAATGCCTGGTTATAGGCCTGGCTGGCCATTTTTGCATAGATATCGCCCAGGTTCTCATGCGCGGTTGCGTAACTGGGGTGTGTATTGATCGCATCTTTCAGGGCCTGTTCTGCCTGGTCGTATTTGCCCTGCGCGGCGTAAACTACCGCAAGGTTATTATAGGGTTCAGGCAATTGCGGATTATCATTCGTGATTTGCACAAACACTATCTCCGCCTGATCAAGGCGATCGAGTCGGGTCAGTATCAGTCCTTTCATAAACTGTAGCTTGATATCACTGGCATTTCGCGACAGCTGATTATTCGTTAACTTTAACGCCTCTTCAAACTTCTGCTGTTTAATCAGTAGCTGTATATCGCCATAGTCTGAGGCTGCAGATACAGGAGCCGGCACCAGTATCAACAGCGGTAATATGATTAGTAATTCTTTATAAAAATGCATGCATGTTCTCATATATATGATGAATGACTATGTATGAAGGCTACCCGTCTTCAGCGTGGAGCCCCGAGAGGGAATCGAACCCCCAATAGATGATTACAAATCATCGGTTATACCATTTAACTATCGGGGCAATATGTCCGTTACCTCGAGCCTGAAATCCTTTATAAGTGAGCGATTTGCCGGCATATTCTAAGGATTTCCGAATTGCATAGCAATTTCATTGCAGTTCACCGGCAGGGCTTTAAAACGGGCCGGGAAGCCGGTAAACAAATCATTTACATAGCTTGCGTTTTGTACAATACGAACATCAAACCAGTAGATTTGCTTGCCACCACTATACGGGACCACTACCGGCTGGTAACCGGTTGCCTGTATCTCATTCAAGCGCCTGTTTACTGTAGCCTGCGATGAAAACAGCCCCAGTGACACTGCGTTCAACAGATCACCACTGCGAATCAGATGTAAATCATCAATGCCCTGCTTTCTCAGGTCTGCCAATGTAGCCTCTGCCTGAGCACGTGATGACTGCGGTGCCAGATAAACCCAGAATTTTTGCTCCCCCTCATCAGCGGTCTGACGCTGAGTGAAATCAATATCCCTCGCATTCAGCCAGTCGGACATCCGTGCAGATTCACTGGTGTCGGGTATCGGACCATAGGTGTAGCACACAGTCCTGGCATTGCCGGGCAACAGGCCCGGGGCAAGATCGTCGATCTCATCAGCCATAAAACCGTTATCCATTTGCATGACCGCAGAATCATTCAATAAAGCCTCGATCATATTTTCGGTATTGGGGTTCATCTCGATCGGCAGCACCGGCGCCGGATTGTAATTATTTTCCTCGTCGGTCTGTTGCTGACGCAGACCAGGTTTCTCTGCAAGCTCAGATAGCAGCGCAAGTCGCTGTGCAGTGGCAGGAATCCTGATGGCTTCACGCTGATTAGCGACATCCATTTTGGTACTGCGATCAATTTCCCAGCCAAGATAGGCCACATTACCCACTAACAGCAGTATAAAAAACCATTTCATCTTGATGCCTCATAAACCAGTGCAAGACCGCGCAATACCAGATCGGGCCTGTGCTCAATGCGCTGATTAATAAAAGCGGAAAGTTGTTCAGCATAGCCACCAGTAATAATACAGCGTGCTTTGCAGGAAGAGTGCTCGTTAAAATCTTCCAGCGCGCGTTCTACAGCGGCAATTGTAGCAAGACAGGCACCGTTATTTATCGCCTGTTGTGTATTTGCTGCCGGCAATATATCAACCCGGTTTAAAATATCAGTATTGATCCGGTCTGTGTGCTGGATTAGAGACTGCTGCATGAGCCTGATACCGGGCAGAATATAGCCACCCGCATGCTGTCCGGTAGAGTCCACCAGGTCGATGGTCAGGGCAGTACCACTATCTATAACGCATAGCGCGGTCCGATATTCGGACCAGGCCGCAATCATAGCGAGCCATCTGTCGATACCCATCTGCTGCACATCGCTATAGCTGTTACGAAGCTCCTGATAGGATTCACTGACGGTCGCGTGCCAGCTATCTAGATGCCAGTGTTTAGCGAACCAGTCCTGAACTGCCCGGTTCGTCGCATCGGCCGCCACACTGGCGACAGCAACAGCGTCCGGTTTTTCCAGCTGCGACAGGTGCTCATCCAGCTGCATGGCAAGACTGTCCGCACTGTAGCTGAACTGTTTCGGACTTGTAATATTCCCTTCTGTTTCCATTGCCCGGGATATCGTGGAGTTACCGATGTCCAGCAACAGGTTCATGAGGTCACTCGCAGGCTGATTTCGCCGGACATGAAACGTTGTAATTCGCCGTCTACATTCATAAGCAAACAACCTTGTTCATCAACACCCCGCAGCTGTCCTTCCACAATTTCGTGTGGAAGTATCAGACGCGCCTGTCTTTCCCGGAAACAGTCATACTGACGCCATTCCTCAAGCAGCGATTCGCGCTGGTCATGAACACAGGTGAGTATGTTTAACAGGTTGGAGATAAGACTGGCAATGATGTTGTTACGGGTAACCGGCATTTCAAGATGCTGTTGTATATCGGTGACTGGCTGGTCGATGCTGTTTTTCAGCGTCTCGGTCAACGCGTAATTGAGGCCCACACCGATTACCACATCGACCGGTCCGCTTGCCTCCCCCTGCATCTCCAGTAAAACTCCACCCACTTTTTCATTATCGATCAGAATGTCGTTAGGCCATTTCAGGCCAAGCCCCTGAATGCCATACTCACGCAGTGTTCTGACTACGGCAACACCAATAAACAATGACATCAGACCGAAGGTATCGATAGAACTATCGGTATGCCATGCGAGTGACAGATAGATACCGCTGGCCAGCGGTGATTGCCAGTCATTGCCTCGTCTACCTTTGCCATGACTTTGATATTCGGCCAGGACTACCAGTCCTGTGCAGGGTGCCTGGCGCATCCTTTCGAGCAGATAAGCGTTTGTAGATTCTGTTTGAAACAGGATTTCAATATCACGGCAGCTTTCCCGGCAATCAGCAGCAAGGGCATCAAGTATGATTTCACGATCGAGTACATCAATCGGTTTCTGCAGGCGGTAGCCAAGACCATGCCGCGACTCGATCTCCAGTCCCAGTTTTTGCAGCTGATGGATTGATTTCCAAACTGCTGCCCTGCTCAGGTTCATGCTGTCTGCCAGCCGTTCGCCGGAATGAAATTCACCGTCCGCTAGTAACGACAAAAGAGTGTATGGTCCTTTATGCATGCATGAAAAATTCCTGGCTGAAATAGTGCACGCATGAACCCATCTGGTTTGAAAATGCTGTGAGCTGGCTGCTGGTGCTCGCGGCTAAATGTCATCCTTGCGCAAGGTTGCGTCTTCATCGTCCATGTGTTCATCATCGCCGCTGCTTATGGTCGCATCATCGTCCAGCATTATGGTCTCATCTTCCGAGTCCGGTTCATCTTCTTCGATGGTAAAGTCTGGATCGGGCTCAGTACCCGGCGACGTTTTATCAGGTAACTCACGAATAACCGTGTCTGCTTCGTCGTCTTCTGGTTCATATAAATCTGACAGACCATCATCCGCTGCCGATTCAGATCCGGTTAAATCAAAGTCCATGTCGGCGCCGGCCGCCTGCTGCATTTCCGCGTCACTCAGCTCTTTCGCACCGTCATGATCCCGCATCTGGGTTGCTTCTTCGGATTCATCGCTCCCATGTGCAGCAAACACGGTATTGGAAATCACCGTCATGCCGCTGTCTTCCATTTCCGGCATAACAAACTCAAATTCACAACGATGCAATCGGATTTTATCGCCGTGCTTGAGTCGCATCTCTGTCTTTACCGGCTCTTCATTAACATACGTACCGTTGATACTGCCCTGGTCTATGATCCAGAACGAGTAGTCCTTGTATTCAATCAGGGCATGACGACGACCAATAGTCGATTCGTTAACGACAATATAATCGAGATGCTCGGTATCCTGCCCGGCAACCCTGCCAAACATTGTTGGCTTGGTTCCCAGCTTGTGCGTTTGCTGCTCGGTCTTACCGGACAGGTCATTAATAAATGCGTCCTGCACGACCTGGTCCTGACCAGCCCTCAGTTCCTTGCTGCGACGAATCAGTAAAAACAGAATGCCAAGCAGGGTTATGGTCAGGATGATGGCTGCCGCGATGATAATCATGGAACGAATACGTTCTTCCTCGCCCATGGTCTGCGGTACTTCTATGATGACCGGTGGCGGCGGTGGCTGGACCACAGGTGCCGGAGCCTGAACGACCGGCTGCGGCGCAGGTTCCGGAACCGGCTCCGGTGCAGGCGGCTCGTTGATTATCTGGTTAATGCGCTCGAATACGTCCTGCAGGTCTTCTGCTTTCAGTGCGCGGTAGTATTCACCGTCGGTTTTCTGGGCGATGGACTGGATAAGTTGGAAGTCCGCCTGTTCGGTAAATGCTATGCCAAAAATCTTGATCTCATTATCCGCCGCATCGGGCGCGAGATCCTCACGCAACCATTTAGCCTTCTCAAGATCTTTATCAGATGCGCCGGTATCGACTATGCCGTCGGTCATGAAGATGATCGATTTCTGCGCATCTGCACGACTGTTGTTTTTTAATTCATAGATTGCGCGTTCGATGCCGGCAGGACTGTCGGTAAACAAACCTTTATAGTTTATTTTCTCAAGACTGTTCAGGATCGTTTCGCGATTGGCGAAAGAGGCTTCGGTTAAGGGCACCGGCATCGTTACAGCCTGATCAAAAATAACTATACCTACCCGGGTGTTGTCATCCTGCAAACTGATAAACTCGCGAACAGCCTTGCTGGCCAGAAAGTCCGGATCGTTCTTTTTCATACTGCCGGAGTTGTCCAGTACCAGAAAGACGTCCTTGATTAGCGGTGCATCAGCCAGTAATTCTTCATCAGCAAATGCGGCCTCATCCTCTTCGGCCAGAACCTGCTCTTCCAGCGTTTCTATTTCTGCCAGGTTCTGTTCGGCAACACTATCTTCGATAATATCGAGGTTTGCATCGGTTTCTGCCCTGGCTATAGCGAAATTCGAAATGAGCAGGATATAAAGAGTAAATCTAAGCATTGTTTCCCGGTTTAAAAGACTAGAGCTGATTATTATATGTTGTATCGCGACCATACTGTAGCGCTGAATATTTAGCAATTTCTGTCGGCCAGACCTAATCCCCGGTGGCGATAGGATTATCAGGCATGCTGCACCACTCACTCCAGGACCCGGCATATAGCCCGGGCTGCTTCATCCCGGCATGACAAACCGCCAGCAGATTATGACAAGCGGTAACGCCGGAGCCGCAATAAAAAACGGTCTCTTCTGCCGCCTGCGAACCAAACAGCTGCTTGAATTCCTGTTCCAGCTCGGCACGGGATTTAAAAGTGCCGTCTGCAGACAGATTATTCTTCCAGCAACGATTGATAGCGCCCGGAATATGACCGGCAATCTTGTCTATCGGTTCGACTTCGCCTCGAAAACGCTCTGCATCCCGTGAATCGACTATACAGGCATGGTTTGTCACCTCTTCAAAGGTAACGAGATCATGGCTTAATGCAGCCTGGTGAAAATCGATTCGGCCTGGCTGTGCAGTTTCACTGCTGGTCGGTCTCTTTTCGGCCCCCCACTTTTGCCAGCCCCCATCCATTACGGCAACCCTGTCGTGCTGCATATGCCGGAGCATCCACCAGAGCCGGGCTGCAAATGAACCCGAGGCATTATCATAGGCGACCACCTGGGTATCCGGCCCAATACCGAGCTCTGAGAAA
>CAJIBF010000157.1_pt1 | contig 20518 bp, 23 predicted proteins | sample 9199291 | NCBI WGS metagenome assembly CAJIBF01 (sample SAMEA7708293, study PRJEB35096) | sediment metagenome | biome: marine neritic benthic zone biome [ENVO:01000025]; feature: sediment [ENVO:00002007]; material: shallow marine sediment [ENVO:03000034] sea grass bed [ENVO_01000059] ...
CTGGAAGTGATGTTTGCAAGAAACGACCAGGTCGATAAGGAAATTAAGGTGATCCCCTTGCCTGAGGAAGGCATTATTGATGCCGGCTTCGATCGTTTTGTTGCCGAGCATTGGGATGAATTGACCAATGGACAGCGACTGGTTAGAAAAATGCTGATACCAAGCATGAAAAAATTTATCGACTTTCGGATATATCAGGCAGAGCTGGACGAGCAGCAAAATAAACGCCTGTTGAAGGTTGAGCCGAACAGCGTGCTGTTCCGGTTTCTCGCCGCTCCCTTGAAGCTCGAATATGCGATGGATGAACCGCGATTGATATCTTTTACAGGCACGTCAAACATGCGTGATGAAAAAGGTGAAAACCTGCAGGTAAATATTAGCTTCCCGCCAAAAGAAATCAGGGTAACCCGAAAATAAACTCGTGATTATTGAAGATGTCAGGCATTAGCGGGCATCATAATTGCAGGCTTTCAACAGCATGAACAGCCAGGCATACATATTCAAAAATTTTCCCGGCAGAATCATCGTTTTATTCGGCCTGTTATTTTCAACTTTTGTAAGTCAGGCCGGAACGCTGGATCGTAACTGGGAAAAACAGGTTGCGGAAAAACTGAAAAGCACGGCCGAGGCAACCGAAATTGAGAACCTCGATAGTAACGGCCGTTCGTTCCTTGGTTTGTATATGGAGCTTAGCGGTGATGTGGCCAGCGGCGCCGTGATAGTGTTGCATGGTATGGGTGGTCATGCCGATTGGCCAAAAACGATCTCACCTCTGCGGCTGGCGTTACCGCAACAGGGCTGGTCAACACTCTCCATCCAGTTGCCGCTACTGGCGATAGAAACCCCGATAGAGAACTATGGCAAGACACTTGATGATGCGTCAGCACGTATCGATGCTGCCGTGAACTTTCTGCGCAAAAGAAAATTTCACAATATTGTTATCGTAGGCCACAGCTTTGGTGCGGCCAGTGCACTGCACTATCTTTCCAGACAACAGGAGCGCAAGGTACAGGCCATGGTCGCAATCAGCCTGCAGGAATACCCGTTTCTGAAACCGCCAATCAATACCCTGAAGCTTCTTGAAAAAACTGAAATTCCACTACTCGATATCTATGGAAGCCGCGACTACAGTAACGTTATCGAACAGGCCCCGGACCGACGTCTGGCAGCCAAGAAGGCCAATAATAAACAATATACGCAGGTTGAAATCGAGGCGGCGGATCATTACTTTTCCAGGCTGGAAGATGTGTTGGCAAGACGTATTCGTGGCTGGCTGGATAAAGCGGCCCCGGGAGTTTCAATCATGGCTATCGATGATCTTGATCGCGGCGGTAGTGCTGACGAGGAGCAAGACCCCGCTGTCCAGTGATTGTTGCGGACAAATCTCCGGCTTGATGCTAATGTAGTTAGCAGTCGGGCCTGCCTATTCCGGCCGACCCAGAGTTTGAGGGATATTGATGAACGGGGATTTGGAAACAGCAGCTTCTCCAACCAAAGATGAGCGTCTGTGGGGCATGTTCTGCCATGCGTCCGCTTTTGCAGGTTATGTATTTCCACTTGGTAGTATCTTTGGTCCACTTATTGTCTGGCTGATCAAGAAAGACGAGATGCCGTTTGTCGATGACCAGGGTAGAGAGGCTCTCAATTTTCAACTCACGATACTGCTGGGATTGGTTATTTCTGCTGTATTGCTGATCGTTGTTGTCGGTTTTTTCTTTGGTGCTGCCGTGATTATCTTCCAGATCGTGATGATTATCGTTGCCTCTTTCAAGGCCAATGACGGGATCAAGTATCGCTACCCTTACACTATACGCTTCATTAAATAACGCTGACAAAGAGGAATGCTATGAACGGTTTAGCTATTTTTATCATCTGCATTTTTATCTTTTCCCTGGTACTTATCTACAAGGCGGTCACGGTTGTCAGGCAGGGATTTGAATACACGGTAGAACGGTTTGGCGAATATACACGTACACTGTCGCCGGGATTACACGTGATTATTCCATTCTTCGATCGGATCGGCTCCAAGATGAATATGATGGAAACGGTAGTCGATGTTCCTTCGCAGGAAGTCATCACCAAGGACAACGCGATGGTGCGTGTCGATGGCGTCGTCTTCTTCCAGGTATTGAATGCGGCTCAGGCCGCCTATGAAGTCAATAACCTGACCCGCGCGATACTGAACCTGACCATGACCAACATCCGTACGGTTATGGGTTCGATGGATCTGGATGAACTACTTTCGCAGCGAGACAAGATTAATGCCCAGCTGTTGCACGTTGTTGATGAGGCAACCGGGCCATGGGGCGTTAAGGTAACGCGTATAGAGATTAAGGATATCTCGCCGCCGCGTGATCTGGTTGACTCGATGGCAAGACAGATGAAAGCCGAACGCGACAAACGTGCTGCAATACTGGTTGCCGAAGGCGAGAAGCAAGCCGCCATCCTGGAAGCCGATGGTGAAAAACGGGCGGCGATACTCGAGGCCGAGGGACGTAAGGAAGCAGCCTACCGTGATGCCGAGGCGCGTGAGCGTCTTGCCGAGGCCGAGGCGAAGGCGACGACAGATGTCTCCAGTGCGATTGCTTCCGGAGATATACAGGCGGTAAATTACTTTGTGGCAACGAAGTATGTCGATGCGCTGAAAGAAATAGCGGCAGCGCCAAACCAGAAAGTTATTCTTATGCCTCTTGAGGCCGGCAATGTGATCGGTGCACTTGCAGGTATTACCGAGATAGCGAAAGAAACTTTTGGTAAAGACTCATCGCAGTCTGATAGCAGGTAGAGAGCCATGTTTGAACAAATTGAATTCTGGTACTGGCTGATTGCCGGCGTCGTTATGGTCATCCTCGAGATGGCCATACCCATGGCTTATTTTCTATGGATGGGTATCTCCGCTTTTGTAGTTGGCCTGTTGTTATATTTTTTGCCTAACATGCCGGTACTGATACAGGTTATTATCTTCGGTGTTCTATCCGTCGTAAGTGTTGTGTTATACAAGCGCTATCAAAAGCTCAACCCAACCGTAAGGGATCAGCCAAAACTTAATCGTCGTGGTGAACAGTATGTCGGTCGTGTATTTACACTGGAAGAAGCCATTGTAAATGGTGTAGGCAAGGTCAAGGTCGATGATTCTACCTGGAAGGTTAGAGGCGCTGATATGCCGGCTGGATCAAAGGTGCGCGTTGTCAGTGTTGAAGGCACCGTATTCAATGTTGAAGGCGAAACCATGTTCGCCCAGTAATACTTTCTACTTTATCCATAATCCGTGTCATACGCTTCAATGAACGATATGCTGTGCCAGTGCCCAACTAACATGTTCCCTGACCAGTGCCGATGTGTCATGTTCACGTGTCCGTAAGGCATTAATCACTTCGCTGGTAGTTGGTGCATTACCCAGACCCACGGCGATATTTCTTAACCAGCATTCATAACCTATTCTTCGAATCGCGGAGCCTTCAGTCTTTGTCAGAAATTCCTGCTCTGTCCAACTGAACAACTCGATAAGGGTTGGTTCATCCAGGCCGTTACGTACACGGAAGTCGTCTTCATCAGTGTTCTGGGCAAATTTGTTCCACGGACAGATCAGCTGACAATCATCGCAGCCATAGACACGGTTGCCGATCATTTTGCGAAACTCTACCGGTATAGCGCCGCGTAGCTCGATCGTATGATAGGAGATGCAGCGTCTGGCATCGACCTGCATTGGACCAACAATGGCTTTGGTCGGACAGATGTCGATGCAGGCATTACAGGTGCCACAATGTTGGTTGGAAAATGGTGCATCCGGTTCAAGCGGCAATGTAGTATAAATTTCCCCAAGGAAAAACCAGGAACCGGCTTTTGGATTGATCAGATTGCTGTGTTTGCCTATCCAGCCTAGCCCGGCATTACGTGCCAGGGCTTTTTCAAGCACCGGCGCACTGTCGACGAAACAGCGATAGCCAAAAGAACCATACTCGGTTTCAATTTTTTCAGCGAGCTTTTGCAAGCGTTGCCGTATCAACTTGTGATAATCACGACCCATTGCATAGCGTGAAATATAGGCAAGTTTTTTATCGTTCAGAACCCGGGAAGGGTGCGCGCTGGACGGCGGCATATAATCCATTCTCACAGAGATAACACTGACTGTGCCTTCTACCAGTTCTGCCGGTCGACTACGACGGGCTCCATGTCGCTGCATGTATTCCATCTCTCCGTGATAGCCATTCTTTAACCACTCCAGTAAATAACGTTCATCTTTTTCCAGACTGGTATGCGTCACGCCGACCTGTTGAAACCCCAGCTCCATTCCCCAGGATTTAATCTTGCTGGATAAGTTATTACTGTTTATTTGAGCATCGGACATAGGCGTTTAAGTTAGCAAGTTGTTAAATCAAAGCTATATGCACCCGTACTGTGCCGAATTTTTTATATTGGTGCATTTTAAGGCTTTTTATCCTGTTAATTAATTGTTAAGTTATTGAATAAAATAACATTTATAGTTTGGCATAAGTCGTGCAATATAAATAGTGACTGATAGTCTTATTGTTCAATGACCCTTCGACTATCCTCTGCTCTTAACCATTGGGCGCCGTTAGGCGCCCTTTTTTTATTCCCCTGTATCTGCAGTAATTGATATACATGTTCTCGCTGTATGCGCAAGATACCGTTATGATAAGTAATTAAAAAAGGGTCGTTGTGATAGATGTTTGACTTTATCAGTTCCTGGTACCGTCGTTACTTTACTGATCCGCAAGCCGCCTTGTTGGCAGTGTTGCTGGTCATCAGTGTTGTTGTACTCCTTACTATGGGCAAGATGCTGGCGCCGCTGTTGGCCGCCGTCGTTATCGCCTACCTGCTTGAAGGTCCTGTAAAAAAACTCCAGACAAAGAAACTATCACGGCTTATATCGGTGAATGTTGTCTTTGTTGTCTTTATTTTATTTCTGTTGTTTATCGTACTGGGACTGATGCCAATACTCTCAACCCAGGTCAGCCAGTTTTTCCAGGAAGTTCCCAACATGATTAACAGCGGGCAGAAATTGTTACTGCGTTTACCGGAGCAGTATCCGCAATTCATATCCGTGGAATATATTAACCAGCTGATAAACACTATCCGTGACGGTTTTAATGATATTGGTAAAAACGTGCTGTCTATCTCAGTTGCCTCGATTCCCGCCATAATTACCGTACTGGTTTATCTCGTACTGGTGCCGTTGATGATCTTCTTTTTCCTTAAAGACAAGGACATCATTCTTGAATGGGTAGGTCGCTTTCTGCCGAAGGAACGTGACCTGGTCAATGAGGTCTGGCAGGAAATGGATGCACAAATAGGTAACTATGTGCGCGGCAAATTTAATGAGATTATTATTGTTGGTGCGGCGGCCTACATCCTGTTTAAAGTTCTGGGTTTGAATTATTCACCCCTGCTTGCGTTGATAGTCGGTCTATCGGTTTTGATACCTTATATTGGCGCAGCTGTCGTCACCTTACCCGTCGCGCTGGTAGGCTATTTTCAGTGGGGACTGAGCAGCGATTTTGTCTGGCTGATCATCAGCTACCTGGTGTTGCAGTTTCTCGATGGTAACGTGCTCGTGCCGATCCTGTTTTCCGAGGCCGTTAACCTGCATCCGGTCGCGATCATTGCGGCGATACTCGTGTTCGGCGGTATCTGGGGTTTCTGGGGCGTATTCTTTGCAATCCCTTTGGCGACATTGGTTAAGGCCTTAATCAACGTCTGGCCGACGCATGAGGAGGTAAATGAAGAAACAGCGACTGAAGTTTAACGATTGCACTTTGCAGGCCGATGACAGCCTCGCATGTGCTTATTTAACCATGTCAGGCATTATATAGAGTAAATGCTCCAATAATTATGAAACCCGTGCCCGCGATATAGTGTAAATACTTTTCATTGATATATTCTGAAAGCAGACTGCCCGCTAGAACACCTATCGCTGATGCAATAACCAATGCTGCAGAAGCAGCAATGAAAACCGTATACTTACTAACCTCTTTGTCTGCTGCAAAAAGCATTGTTGCAAGCTGCGTTTTGTCCCCGAGTTCAGCAATAAAAACAGCGCCAAAAACTGTCAAGAATATTTTCCAGTCCATATAGAGTTATGTATAAAAAATATAACGATTGGACTCACCAGTGCTGTTTCCATGTATGAAAGAAAAGTAAATCTTAAACAGCAAGCAAACCCTGACTAATCTTCCCAGGTATTAATACAATAATCCTTGCCGTTATAGGGCATGACCCACATCTGGTACATGCAGGTGAACCACATAAAGGTGGATGCCAGCGTGTAGCCGATACCACCAATCATGGTGAACCAGGCAAAAGCGGCAACCCATTTTGTGGCCCACCAGGAGATGATGTCGAGTATCAGGAAGATAAACGGCAACAGTATCGTAACTTCCTTCAACCACTTGGGAATACCGACAGAAAAACTGAAGATATATCCCATGATGAAGAAGATAAACGCGATGCCAAACAGATGGATATGCGACACCCGGGTTAAGGAGTCAACACTGGCGCCCTGATCTACTTTTGCGACTTCTTTCATGATGTCATAATCAGCAACCGCTGGTATGCCGGGGATATTGCCGTGACAGCCACTGCAGTACATGATCACGTCCTGTTTAACATTCGCATGCCACTGATCTTCTGTTGCGCCGTCTCTGGCCCACTGAATCATGCGGCTACGCACTTCTTCCGGAGCCTTGTCTTTCATGGAACCGTTGAGTTTGGATTCGAGCTTGCTGTTGCCGCGATTGCCATAGTAACTGTAAACAATGTCATTCAGTGACAAGCCCAGTTTGCCATCTGCCATACCGTGGGTAAGTAGTATCTGTGCACCGGCCATCAACAGGCCAAAACCTATTGTTAACAGGAAACCGGTGAAAAGCATACGTATGGACAGACCGAGGCTGGGTAAGTTAAGCCATGTCGTCTTGTGCGGCTGTTTCATAGCTCTACTCGCAGATTATAGTTGTAATTATAGAGGCTTCAATTACGAGTATAGTTGATTCAGGCAGGGTATTGATAGTGCTATAAAACATCGCTTGCGAAATCGGCCAGTCTGGAACGTTCCCCTCTCATTAAAGTAATATGACCACTGTGGTCCCAGTCCTTGAAGCGGTCAACAACGTAGGTCAGGCCGGAAGTGGTTTCGGTAAGGTAAGGCGTATCTATCTGGGAGATGTTGCCGAGGATAATCAGCTTACTACCTGGACCCGCACGTGTGATGAGTGTTTTCATTTGTTTCGCCGTGAGGTTCTGTGCTTCGTCGACAATGATATAGCGATTTAGAAAGGTACGACCGCGCATGAAATTCAGCGAGCGAATCTTGATACGCTTGGTTAACAGATCGTTGGTCGCTGCGCGTTCCCACTCGCCACTCTCACCGGAATTGGTCAATACCTCCAGGTTATCCAGCAGTGCGCCCATCCATGGTGCCATTTTTTCTTCTTCAGTACCGGGCAGAAAGCCAATGTCCTCTCCAACGGGTATGGTCACACGGGTAATAATGATCTCTCGATAGATCTTTTTATCCATCACCTGGGCCAGTCCTGCAGCGAGTGCCAGCAGTGTCTTACCGGTGCCTGCCGCACCCAGTATTGTAACCAGGTCGACGTCGGTATCCATCAGCAGGTTCAGGGCAAAGTTCTGTTCCCGGTTACGCGCGTTGACACCCCAGACTGCATGACTCTCTTTATGGAAGTTATTTGCCAGCACCAGTGTTGTTTTTTCATTGCTGGTCTCTTTAACCAGTGCTTCAAAGCCGGCGCCTTCTTCACTGTATAAACACTGGTGCGGATAGCATTCTTCAAGTGGTTGGCCGTTGACCTCGTAGAGTGTGCGCATGTCCTGCTGCCAGGAAGTCAGTGCTTCCGATTTACTCTCCCAGAAATTTTCCGGTAGTTCATGGACACCGGTATAGAGCAGGTCGGCATCATCCAGCACCTTGTCACTGGTATAGTCCTCGGCGTGTATGCCCACAACCCGGGCCTTGATACGCAGGTTAATATCTTTCGAAACCAGCGTGATGATCTTGTCTGGATGTTTTTTTTGCAGTGACAAGGTTGTACCCAGGATCGAGTTGTCTGCATTCTTGCCGGGCAGGTGATCGGGAAGATGATCCGGCAGAATTTCTGTTTGTAAAAACAGGCGGCCGTTGGGCACGCCATGCCCGTTTACATAATTAATACTAGACAGTTCCAGCCCGTTACTGATTTCATCCGACTCGGCATCATTAATGAGTTCATCCATAAAACGGCTGACCTGGCGCACGTTGCGCGCCACTTCCGATACACCTTTTTTTGCATTATCAAGTTCTTCAAGCACAACCATTGGAATGAACACATCGTGTTCCTGAAAACGGAAGATCGAAACAGGGTCATGCATAAGTACGTTCGTATCTAGTACAAACAGTCTGGGCTGATCATTTGGTGACATGTATATAAAGACTCGGTTTATTTATAAAAATGCTTTGGCAGAGCAGTCGCACAGCTTCATATTCAGAACCAGCAATAATGGTTTCAGATTCTTGCATGGGTTTAAAGCTGCTATGACAGACAACCGTTGCGGTGTTGTTAACAAAGAGCAATGGCTTAAAGGGCTTTAACTGCCTCCAGAACTTCATCAACGTGGCCTTTAACCTTGACCTTGCGCCATTCATTGCGAAGCACGCTTTTTTCGTCGATTAAAAATGTGGAGCGTTCAATTCCCATAACTTTTTTTCCATACATGTTTTTTTCCTTGATGACGTCAAACAGCTGGCATAGTTTTTCATCTTCATCGGAGAGCAGGTCAAAAGGGAATTTCTGTTTCTCTTTAAATTTTTCATGTGAACCAAGCTTGTCACGTGAAATACCGAGTATGACCGTGTTCCGTGAGCTGAACTTGCGTATATTGTCGCGAAAATCCTGTCCTTCAAGCGTACATCCGGGGGTACTGTCCTTCGGGTAGAAATATAACACGATATTCTTGCCTTTCAGATCGGCAAGCTTAATCGTTTTGTCGCCAGTTGCGGCAGCAGAAAATGCGGGGATTTTTTTACCTATGCTTACTTTGCTCATAAATAGAAATATCTCTTGTTTTTTAATCAACGTTATTTTACCGGTTCCATTATTGCATCAAGATTAAGGCGATCACAAAAGTCGACAAAGTCTCCACGTATCGCAGCAATCGAGGTATCAAGGGCAATGTTGACGGTCATATGCAGTGCAAACATTTTAGCGCCGGTTTGCGATGCCCGGTAGGTATTCGAACACATGTCCTGGATAGTCAGGTTACAGTTCGAAATGAAGTCGGTGATCTCCAGAATGATGCCCGGCTGGTCCAGGCCGACCACATCGATCGCATAGGGCATGGCATTGCCGGTGGGCTCCGGTGTCGTCGTGCGTTCGACCAGAATTCGTGTTCCGAGCTGCTGTTCCAGTTTTTTCAGCATATCCTCCATTTTGGCAATTTCGTTCCAGGACCCGTCCATAAACAGCATAATGGCCAGTTTTTCGCCCAACACATTAAAGCGGCTCTCGGTGATATTACAGCCGCTGGATTTAGCCAGTTTGGTCAGATCCCGGATAATCTCACGGGAATTGTCGATCAGCGCGCTGATGACGAGATAGTTTTGCATAGCATGCTTTGATATCGGTGTAATACTGGTATCTGGGGTGGAATTAGGGCTATTTTCGCATGGAAAATGGTTGCCGGATACATTAAATAGTATTTCTTGTCATAGTCGTACCAGATTAAGTACCATACACGTTTTTCCCAGCAAAATAATATATCTATTCCAATGTTTCGCGGAAGTATGGTGGCGATCGTAACGCCAATGCAGGCAGGCGTCGCGCCGGACACGGCCCTCGATAAAGCGTCGCTCGAACAACTTATTGAATTTCATATAGAGCAGGGCACCGACGCCATTGTTTCCGTGGGGACGACCGGTGAATCTGCGACCCTGACCGAGCAGGAGCACTGCGAGGTAATCAGGCAAACAGTAGAATTTGTCAACGGCCGGGTGCCCGTTATTGCCGGTACCGGTGCCAACTCCACGATCGAGGCCATCTCTCTTACCCGCTGTGCAAAGAAAGTCGGTGCGGATGCCTGTTTGCTGGTCTCTCCTTACTACAATAAACCGACACAGGAAGGTTTATATCAACATCACAAGGCGGTGGCCGAGGCCGTGTCTATCCCGCAAATACTATATAATGTGCCCGGCCGGACTGCCTGTGACATGCTGCCCGAGACCGTAATCCGCCTGGCCGAGATTGCTAACATCATTGGTGTCAAGGAGGCGACGGCGGATCTGGCACGGCTCGATGCCATTAAACAGTCGGTCGATGATGAATTCCTGTTACTCAGCGGTGATGATCTGACGAGTAAGGACTTTCTGCTACAGGGCGGGCACGGTGTGATTTCTGTGACGGCGAATGTTGCGCCAAAACTGATGCATGAAATGTGCGAACTTGCCATCAAGGGTGATGCTGATGCCGCCACTGCAGTAGACGAGCAGCTTGTCGGCTTACACAAGGATCTTTTTATTGAATCAAATCCCATTCCGGTGAAATGGGCCGTGTATAAACTTGGCCTCATCCAGGCAGGTATTCGCTTGCCATTAACGTGGTTGTCTGAATCAGCCGAGCCGCAGGTATTAAAGGCCATGCAGCAGGCAGGAGTAATCTGAATAGTATGTATATAGTTAAACCCATATTTATCGTCTTTCTTTCAGCCGTGTTTTTTGGCTGTGGCTCACTGCCGAGTTTCGACGAGGTATTACCTGATGAACGTACGGAATACCGAAGGAGCCGTGACCTTCCTCCACTGGAGATACCACCGGACCTGACGACCACGACCAGTGACGCCATGGCGATTCCTGGCGAGGAGGAATCGGCATCGCTTAGTGAATTCCAGCGCCAGCGTGCCCAGGCAAGTGGCGCAACCGTTATGGGAAAAGGCGAATTTGAGGGTGAACAATGGCTGGCACTCAGAGGCACACCACAGACCATCTGGCCGGACTTGACGCAGTTCTGGAATAAGGAAGCCTTTGAGCTGGATCTTGCCGATCCGGAACTCGGCGTTATGGAAACGAGCTGGAAAGTCCGCGACGATAGTAATGGCGCGATACGGGAGAGATTCAGAATATTCACCGAGCTTGGTGAGGAAGGGGAAACCATGGTGTTCCTGTCCAGCGAGCAACAGCTTGTTACGGATGGTCAATGGTTTGATACGCAGCCTGATATTAACCGCGAGAAAGAAATCATCAGGGCCATTAATTTACATTTCTATGGTGCGGCTCCTGTCACTACCGCTGCCGCTGCGCCAGCTGCGACAAGTAGCGGTGCCGCTTCAGTGGCTGCAAAAGCAAAAGCCGAGTTACTCTCTGTCGATAACGAACGTAGCTACATTGCGATTCCAAACGAATATACGAAGGCCTGGCGGGAAATGAAAACGGTGCTGGAGCGTGCCGGCATAATTGTTCAGAGTAGCAGTGTTGAAAAAGGCACCTATACTATTCTCTTTTTCAGCCAGGAGAGCGAGCAGGAAGAAGGAGGTTTCTTCAGCAAATTAAAATTCTGGGGCGATGATGATGAGGAAGGGACATCCTATCAATTGAGCCTGACCGGGGTCGGGGATAAAACCGAAGTGATTGTGACCAACATGGATGGGGATTGGGAATCCAATCCTGATTCCAAAGTAATACTCGACACCGTGTTGAGGTACTATAATCAACTCTAGCGTTTCTTGACGTGCTGCATTAAGCGCTTGCGCTTGTTAATTTGTCTGGGCGTCAGTTTGTTCTTCTTGCCGCGGAACGGGTTGCTACCGCGCTTGTAGTCGATCATTACCGGGGTGCCAACAAGTCGTAATTGCTCCCTGAAATACCTGGCCAGATAGCGCGTATAGCTCTGCGGTACACTCTCAGTCTGATTGCCGTGGATAATAATTCGAATCGGATCCTGTCCACCGAGGTGCGCATAACGTAGCTTGATGCGGCGCCCCCTGACCATCATCGGTGGATTCGCGTTAACTGCAGACTCCAGTATCGCAGTCAGGTCAGAGGTGGAGGCGGTGAATGCCAGTGACTTTTCAATACTCGAAATGCTCTTGAAAATATTGCCGACGCCGGTGCCATGCAAAGCTGAAATAAAATGGTACTGTGCATAATCGATAAAGCTGAATTTTCGTGATAGCTGTGCCTTGACCCATTCCTTATCGCTTGCGTCCATACCGTCCCATTTGTTCACGGCAATAATGACGGGTTTGCCGCTATCTTCAATCATGCCCAGTAAACTGGCATCCTGCTCGGTCACGCCTTCACTGGCATCAATGACAAGAATCATAATCCTTGCGGCCGCTATCGCATCGAATGATTTTATAATGCTGAATTTTTCTACGACGTCGTCGACCCTGCTTTTCCTGCGGACGCCTGCAGTATCTATCAGGATAAAGTCCTTGCCGTTTCTTTGAAAAGGCACGCGGATACTGTCGCGGGTCGTCCCGGGGTGATCGAAGGTTAATACCCGATCTTCTCCCACTATTCGGTTTACCAGTGTGGACTTGCCAACATTAGGCCGGCCCAGCACAGCCAGGGTCAGCGCTTCAGTTTCTTCTTCATGTTGCTGCAGGTCTTCTGGAAAGTGTTCGACTACAGCGTCGAGTAAACTGTTAATGCCATCGCCGCGTTTGGCCGAAATGGCAAACACCTGATCCAGTCCAAGTTGATAAAACTCGCTCGTTCCCAGGCTATGATCCTGTCCTTCAAGCTTGTTGACAGCGAGTATGACCGGTTTGCCCAGCTTGCGAAATGTTTCGGCCAGTGATTCATCGACACTGGTTAAACCGGCCCGGCCGTCAACCAGCCAGATCAAAACTTCGGCCTCGGTAGCGGCCTGCATGGACTGGGCGGTCATCAACTCGGCCACGTTAGCACTGTCATGATCCTCCTCACCGATACCACCGGTATCTATGACCAGAAAGGATCGCTCGGCATATGTCATCACGCCATATTGCCTGTCTCTTGTTACACCGGGGCGGTCAGCAACCAGCGCATCTCGTGATGAAGTCAAACGATTGAAGAAGGTAGATTTCCCTACATTAGGTCGGCCAATAATGGCGATGATCGGTTTCGTCACGGCTGCTTGTTGTTCATGATTCGCTGAGAGAGTGTCGGCAATGCCGCCTTAACACCGTTTATTCGTCTTCTTCAGGCTCGCCGCCAAAAATAAAATCCCATATTGATCCGGAAGAACTTTCGACTTCTTCTTCTGTAGTTGCGCTGCTTGCCTGTTGTTCTTGTTGCGGCTCCGATGCGGCTTCGGTATCAGCGGTTTCAGTCTCCTGAGCCACAGGTCTCTGCGGCAGCTCGCTCAGTGCCTTATCATTGTAAGAATAGGTGGCAAGCGTACCGTTACTCGCATAGGCAAACAGGACATCGTCGTGCACGAGGGGCTTTACCAGAATTGGGGAACTGGACATATTCGAGCGCGCAACAAACTCTCCGGTAGTTTTATCCATCCAGTGCAGGTAGCCTTCCAGATCGCCGACCACAACCTTATCGCCGATAACAGCCGGACCAGTAGGATTACGGTATTGTAACTTCTCCTGTTTCCAGATTGAGTTGCCTGAATATCGATCCAGTGCCCATACGTTTCCTTCTTCGTCAGTAACAAACAGATAACTGGTATCGGCATCCAGTTCGGTGTAGGAGGATATGTCGCGCTGCCAGAGTATCTGTCCGGTATCAATTGAAAGGGCGGTAATGTCGGACTGAAAAGTAGCAATGTAGATGTAGTCCTGATAGATGAGCGGTTGTGCATCGATATCTACCATCCTTTCAAGTTCACTGCGTCCACTGGAAACAGCCACCTTCGTTTCCCAGATCAGTTTACCGTTCTTCAAATCAAGTGCGGTCACCCGGCCACCGTCAAAACCGGCAATGACCATGTTACCTGCAATAACCGGTGTGCTGGTGCCGCGCAACGTCAACGCGGGTACAGTACGATCATAGATCCAGAGACGTTCGCCGGTTGTGGCGTCAAGCGCAAAAATTTTACCGTCTATGGTGCGCACAATAACAACGTTGTCGGCTTCACGTGGTGAAGACAGAATTTCGCTGGAGACCCTGGCACGCCAGAGCTCCTCGCCGTTATCCGGCATAAAGCTAACAACCTCTCCCTCGCGCGTGCCAACGAGAACGGTGCTGACGTCTGCACCTGGCCCACCCGTTATGAATAGCCTGGTATCTTTACGCCAGACGCGGTTCCCGGTTGCGAAACTTAATGCAGCAAGGTCACCACCGGTATCAGCGATATATACCTGTTCATCCATGACAGCCGGCACCAGTTTAATGAACAGTTCATCTGTTCCTTTACCGATATTTTCAGACCATAAACGGTTTACGTTACTGGTTTCATAAATATCAACGAGAGGTGTTGGCGGTTCGGTGTTGTCGACACCGCCCGTCATCTCATTGACAAATTTACGGGCACCACAGCCGTAGCCGCTTACCAGCAACAATAGCAGGAAAAGCGCTCTGATTTTTGGCAAAGGCTTAACCTCGACCCAGATCGTCGAGTTTCATTTCCAGGATGGACTGTGCTTCCTCGGTGGCAACCGTATTCAGCAGTGCTTTTTGATAGGCCTTACGAGCGTCCTCGGTTTTACCCTGTTTTACCAGAATGTCGCCGCGTAGTTCCTCGTAACGGGCTACGAAATCACCCGGGTTGTCATTCGCCAATAAACTATTGGCCTGGTCGAGCTGGTCTGCTGCAATCAATACCCTTACCAGGCGCAGTGTTGCTACATGTTCTATTTCCGGCTGCTCGTTGTTATCGAGTATCCAGCGCAGATGTTTTTCTGCCTCGCCCAGTTTGTTGTCTTCAGCGGCAAGTTTGGCCAGCATCATTTTTGCAAACAGTGCATAGGCCGTTGAGTCGTGCTCGGCAATGATGCGATCGGCATAGACGCGGCTGTTTTCGATGTCCTCATTTCTGGCGGCAACGATCATCTGTTCATAAAGCGTTGAGGCCTGTTCCGCATTTATTATTTGCTGGGTGTTCCAGCCGCGCCAGCCAAATATGGCGACGATGCCTATGGTGATACCGGCAAGGATCGACGTGCCATTCTCTTTCCACCATTTTTTTACGGCTTCCGCCTGTTCTTCTTCAGTTCTGTACGCGTCCACTTCTAATCTGCTCCTGCGAGTCTCGCTGTAATAGTAATTTGGGGGAGAAGCCCCGGTCCGCAAAGGGCGCACATTATAACGCGCGATTTGCGTTTGTTTAGCTTTCGACAGGGAAAATTGGTGAAATTCAGGCCGTGATCAGCTGTTTTTGTATGAAATCCGCGATGTCAGCCTGGTTTATCGTCGTTTGCGGTTGTTCCTGGCGGAGAAACTTGATGGTAATGGTGTCATTTTCCAGCTCGTCTTCACCCAGAATCAAGGCCAGCTGTGCCCCGGATTTGTCTGCTTTCTTGAACTGGCTCTTCAAGCTACCTGCACCGCAGTTAGTAATTACTCTTAATTCAGGATAATTATTTCTTAGTTTCTCTGCGAGCAGCATGCCGGTTGTCACGGCAGTTGAACCCGCCAGTATCAGGTAAACGTGGGGTAGATGGGTGGCACTGGTATTGGCGAGGTTAGCCAGTTCGAGCAGGCGCTCCACACCCAGCGCAAAGCCTACGGCCGGTGTTGGTCGGGCCCCGTGCAGCTCAACCAGGCCATCGTAGCGACCGCCGGCACAGACGGTGCCTTGCGCGCCCAGCTGGTTGGTAATCCATTCGAAAACTGTTTTACCATAGTAATCCAGTCCCCGGACCAGTCTGGGATTGATACTGTAGTCGAGGCCGGATTCATCGAGGATCGCACGTAATCCGGCAAAGTGTTCTGTTGACTCGGAATCAAGGTGAGCAGACATTGCTGGTGCCTGCTCGATTAGTTCTTTCATTGCCGGATTCTTGCTATCAAGAATACGCAGTGGGTTATGTTCCAGCCGGACCAGGCTGTCTTCGTCCAGTTTGTCGCGGTGCCCTGAAAAAAAATCGACCAGTTGATCACGGTAATGCTCGCGCGATTCCGGAGTGCCCAGGGTGTTGATCTCCAGCCTGATATCTTCAATCCCCAGTTCTTGCCAGATACGTGCACACATCAATATCATTTCCGCATCAATGTCCGGGCCATCGAAGCCAAAGGCTTCAACGCCGATCTGGTGGAACTGCCGCTGTCGCCCTTTTTGGGGTCGCTCATGGCGAAACATCGGACCTGCATACCAGAGCCGCTGTGTTTGATTGTAAAATAGTCCATGTTCAATACCGGCCCTGACACAGCCGGCAGTGCCTTCCGGTCGCAGCGTCAGACTGCTCTCGTTTCTATCGGTAAAGGTATACATCTCTTTCGTCACGATATCGGTATTGTCACCGATCGACCGGGTAAATAATTCTGTGTATTCAACGATCGGCAGGCGGATCTCCTGATAACCATATTGAGAAAGGATTCTTGCAATAGTTGATTCCAGCTGACGCCAGCCAGGTGTGTCGTGCATCAGCACGTCGTGCATGCCTCGAATAGCTTGTAGCTTGGCCATGAATTAGATAGTTAAAATATAAATGAACACAGACTGATTGCTTCTCGGGTAAGAAATTTTATTCTGCGGGCAACTGGAAACGTGCTACTCCATTGCTGGAGTAGGGCTCAGGATCGAATACCTTGTCGTTGAATTTGATTGATACGCCGGGAGAATAACCAAGAATCACATTGAAAGGTGCCGTACCGTCAATCTGAAACTGTTCCCCTTCCTGTGCCAGTTCCATGAACAGGCGCTGATCGTTGGCATCATAGATCTCTATCCATGAGTCCTCGCTGATAGTTAATAACACGCTATCTGGCCCGGTTGAGTCAGTCGACTGTGTTTGTACCGGTGCGCTGCTCTCCATATCCAGACTGTCCATTTGCAGCGTCTGACCGGTCCCGTTTGCTTCAAGTCCTATTACAACTGTTCCATCTTCGAGCTCCACGTCACTGGTGTAGGGGTCCGGCAGGGCATCCGCTAATGGCTCCGGCTCAGAAGGCGTTGGTGTTTGCCATCCTTCCGGGTGTATGACTACCTGAAAAGTCGTATCGGTGTTGTTGATCATGGCCGGGACGCTTTTTTCTGACACAGTATCCGCTGAGTCATCGCTTTGATTGCTATCAACGACAAAATTACCCTGATACCAGATCAGCAATAGCAGCACCAGACCCAGTGAGATCAGGTAGGTAAATGCCTTGACCGGTTTATCGCTGCTGCTTACCTGGCTGGGTGGTTTGACTTCAGGAAGTATCTCTGGCGGCGGTGGCGCATTGTCGCCGTTATAAAGCGAAACGATATGGTCTGCATCCAGCCCCAGTGTTTTGGCATAGCTTCGCAGGTAACCTCTTGCATAGGTCGCCGTCGGTATGTTGCTGTAATCGTCGGCTTCAATGGCTTGAATGATCTTTGGTTCCAGATGAATACGTTTATAGATATCCTCTACCGACAGTTCCTGCTGTTCGCGGGACTGTCGCAGCAGCTTGCCCGGTGTATCCGGCGTGCCATCCTGGTTCTGAGTAGAGGATATGTCGTTCATTATCTGATTCCGGTTTCGCGAAGTTTCCCTGCTTCCTGAGAATCGGGAAATCCGTTCTTTAGTAACAGCGCATAGCTTGAAACTGCGTCGGCGTCTCCAAGCTCCTGTTCAACCTGGATACCAAGCCACAGGCTCTTCGGATTGTGGCGGGCAATTTGCTGGAAACGCTGCAGGTAACCCCTTGCCTTCAGCGCCTCATCCTGATTGTATGAGATTTCAGCCATCAGCAACAGCGCTGGTGCTATTTGCGGGTTCTTTTGCAGTGCCTGGCGAAAATAATCCTCAGCCTTTTCAGTTTGTTCGTTGTTGTAGGCACAAATTCCGGCGTTGGCAATAGCAATCTCCGGTGATTCGTACAAAGGATTTTCTGCAGCCCTGAGGAAAGTCTGTTCAGCTTCTTCCAGCCGTTTTTGCCGGCAAAGGAATTGGCCGTAGTTATTTAATGTTGAAGAGTCACTGCTGTTTATCCTGATAGCTTTCTTGTAGTTGTCTTCTGCTTTTTTATCCTGCCCGAGCTGCTGATACAAAAGACCGTATACATTATATATGGGCGAGTAGTTCGGGTCCGCTTCTTTCGCTTTATCCAGTTTGTCCAAAGCCTTTTCATACGCTCCCTCGCGCAGATAGGCGATACCCAGATCAAGATTTGACCTGGCAACTTGATTGGTTGTTTGAGATGGCTTGATGTTCTTGTTGGAAGTGGTAGCCGGTTCACAGGCCGAGACCAGCAGCATAACCATTAACAGTGCTATTAGTTTGCATCTATAGTGCATTTTCAAGCTCCGCCACTTTGCGCTTGTGTCGTAACGCTTTTGCCGAAACCTTGCCAACCAGTTGTCCGCAGGCGGCATCGATATCATCACCACGGGTCTTCCGGGTAATGGTAAAAATTCCGGCTTGCATCAGAATATCCCTGAATGCGTTGATAGTCTGGATATCCGAACACTGATAGGGTGTACCGGGAAAACGGTTGAATGGTATAAGATTGACCTTGGCCGGGATGTCGCGCAGGCACTTCACCAGATCCCGCGCATCTTTCAGGCTGTCATTGATGCCTTTCAACATAACATATTCAATAGTGATCGGTTCATCATCGCGTGTTTCGGTATAGCGTTTACAGGCCGCTAGCAATTCCTGCATAGGATAGGAACGATTAATCGGCACGATACTGTCGCGAAGTTCGTTATTACTGGCATGCAGTGAAATTGCCAGGCTCACATTTGAGTCATGCTTTAGCCGATCTATTTCCGGAACGATTCCTGAAGTACTAACGGTCACTTTTCTTCTTGCCAGTCCAAAACCGAGGTCATGGGTTAGCAGATTGATAGTCTTTAGGACATTATCATAGTTAAGTAGTGGTTCGCCCATACCCATGAATACAATATTGGAAATGATTCGATTACCGGTATCAAAAAAACCGAGTGCCTTGTTGGCAATCCAGACCTGTCCAATTATTTCACTGGTGCTCAGATTACGGTTAAAACCCTGTTGCGCAGTGGAGCAAAATTTACAGTCAAGAGGACAGCCAACCTGTGATGAAATACACAGGGTGCCTCTGTCTGCTTCCGGTATAAATACGGTTTCTACGGAATTGTTCTCATCAACCTCGATCAACCATTTGCGTGTGCCGTCAATTGATTGCTGTTCCATTTTGATTCGTGGCAGTGTGATGCTCATCTCATGTGCAAGGCGTTGTCGCAACGGCTTGCTGAGGTTGGTCATTGCATCGAAATCGGTTACCCCATGATGGTATATCCATTTCAAAACCTGCCTGGCCCTAAATGGTTTTTCGCCCAGGTCCTGAAAGTAGGCCTCCAGTGAAGCCAGATCATGGTCAAATACATTTGTGTTATTGCAAGACATGTTTATCTTTCAATCATGTTCTGGGACAGAGTTCGTTATGGTCAAAGAAAAAGTCAATTTCCCGGATCGCAGTTTCGACGCTGTCCGAACCGTGTATTGCATTCTTATGCACCTTGCCCTTGAATTCATGGTCAGCATAAAGATTACGTATCGTTCCCTTTGCCGCGTCTTTCGGAATGGTTTCTCCCATTAACTTGCGTAAGACCTGAATGGCGTTGTTACCTTCGAGCACCATAACCATGACCGGACCGGCGGTCATGAATTCCAGTAGCGGTTCGAAGAAAGGTTTTCCCTTATGCTCTGTATACAACTCTTCAGCCTGGACAATAGACAAGTGCAGCATCTTGGCTGCGATCACCCGCAGGCCACTGTCCTCAATCATTTCCGTGATCTTGCCAATGTAATCCCTTGCGACTGCATCAGGTTTAATAATGGCCAGGGTTTGTTCCAACGCCATTGACGGTTTCTCCCGTTTTTATACTTTATCGTGGGATTATACTTGCCAACAGGCCGAGTATGAATTATTCAGTTCAAAAAAGGAGTAAAAAGCAGGCTGTTAGCCCAACTTTCTTACAGATTTGCTCAATTCCGGGACAGTGATCAGTCCCAGCGGTCGTCAGTCACCTGTACCATGCCATCCTCAATCCTGACAGGAAAGCTGTGTGTTGGCTCGAATGCGGGTGGCGTCAGTGCCTGGCCGGTCTTGATACAAAATCGCGCGCCGTGTCGCGGGCAGATCATTTCAGCACCATCGACAACCTGTTCAGGCTCCAGTCCACAGCCCAACATGGGAGAACCGTCATGCGTGCAGATGTCTTCGAGCGCATAGAACTCGCCTTCGATATTAAATATCGCGACCATGACGCTGTCGACCTCGATGAGCCGGGATTGGCCCGGTAAAAACTCGACTACCGGAGCGACATTAAACCAGCCTGCCACAGTATGCTCCTGATAAAATCAATTTATGTCTTAACATTTCGGGTAACCATTACAAATTGCTATTAAATACAGAATGTAAAACTGTTAGATAAAATAGTAATGTGAATTAGACGGGTAGAAAAAA
>CAJIBF010000182.1_pt1 | contig 20230 bp, 16 predicted proteins | sample 9199291 | NCBI WGS metagenome assembly CAJIBF01 (sample SAMEA7708293, study PRJEB35096) | sediment metagenome | biome: marine neritic benthic zone biome [ENVO:01000025]; feature: sediment [ENVO:00002007]; material: shallow marine sediment [ENVO:03000034] sea grass bed [ENVO_01000059] ...
GCTTTAGATAGACATTTTCAATCTCATTCAGGCTGTCCTTCCAGTCACTGTGTTCGTGCGGCCAGGTCAACATGACGCCTGACTGTGTTTCCCATTCCGCAGGCAGAACGGTTGACGTTTCAGTCATCGTTTACAGGGTATGGGATTTCAAGCAGGTTTATCGCGCTAGCGGCATCATTTTCCGGGAATGTTGGAACATCCAGTGACTTGTTATCAAGGACGGCCAGCGCATGATAGCTACCGTCATGATGTTTTACTGAATTAACTATGGTGCCTACATGATTGCCATCCGTGCTATTCAGTAACATGCCTTCTTCCAGCAAGCCTGCAGATGAAATTAACTGTAGACGTTTTTTTACTTCACCCCGGTAGTGAAGACGAGCGATCACTTCCTGGCCGGGATAACAACCCTTTTGATAACTCATCGCGTTGAACTGGTCCATGTTCAGCATTTGCGGAAGAAAGCGTTCCTGGTTCGCCTGTCCTATCCAGGGGATGCCCGATTGAATGGTCTGCAACTCCCAGGCCTGCTCGCCGATCATTTCCACATTGTCGATACCGTTATCGAGCATGGCCGAGATCGTATCTGCTGGCGCAGACAAAAGTGTGCGGCCTGAGCTATCAGGCAGGGTGAACAGGAAACCATCTTTGTATGTGTGCATAGCGCCTGCAGCAGGCAGGCCTATAGAGTCAGACAGTAAGCCGGCATCAATGTGACTCATACCGATAAGAGGACAGGACTCAGTCAAGTCGTTAATCGCGACATTGGCACGTAGCACAAACATACGCAGCCGTTTTAATAGATAGTCTTTTTGATCAAGGCGAACGATTAGCAGGTAACTGCTCGGCGTGTTTACAACAAGCAGCGTTGTGATGACCTGGCCCTTTGGATTGCACCAACCGGAATAGTGGCAGTGTCCGGGGTCGAGCAGCTGCAGGTCGTTGATAAGCTGACCGTGGAGAAATGTTTCTCTGTCCTCGCCGGTTATTTCAAGCGTGGCATAGCGGGTGAGGGGAGAAAGCACAGGGTTAGTAAGGCAATGTTCAAGTTCGTTGTCTAAATCACCAAAATCAAACACATGATCATCAACGATATTAGCGCCGAGGGATGTCAACAGTTCATGCCAGCGGGGTTGCATAATATTCAGTCAATTTTTCTCGATTTCTGAATCAAGCCAACGATATGGTTCAATTCGTCTGACTCGGCCTTGTCCTTACCCATAATCCAGTTGAGGATATCAAGATCGGCTTCGTCCAGGAGCTTATCAAGTGCTTTTCTCTCTTCTGCACTTAATGCATCGTAGTGTTGTTCAATGAATTCCTGGAACAGGATATCCATTTCCCGGATGCCGCGGCGGCAGCGCCAGAGTAAACGCGACTTGTCGCCCATGTCAAAGCCCGGGTTTCAGCTTAAACAGTGCGTGTCACCATCAGTTTTTTAATGCCGGCAATGGCTTTGGCAGGATTCAGTCCTTTCGGGCAGGTGTTCGTGCAGTTCATGATGGTATGGCAACGATACAGGCGGAACGGATCTTCCAGTTCATCCAGTCGCTCGCCCGTATATTCATCACGACTGTCAACGATCCAGCGGTAGGCCTGCAGCAGTATGGCCGGGCCCAGGTAGCGATCGCTGTTCCACCAGTAACTCGGACAGCTCGTTGAGCAGCACGCGCAGAGGATACATTCATATAAACCATCCAACAGTTCGCGTTCTTCTTTTGACTGCAAACGCTCGGCATCCGGAGGCGGTGGTGTCTGGGTCTGCATCCAGGGTTTGATCGATGCATACTGGGCATAGAAATGCGTTAAGTCCGGAACCAGATCCTTGATGACAGGCAAGTGCGGTAACGGATATATCGCAATATCGCCATCTATATCTTCAATCGCCTTGGTACAGGCAAGTGTATTGGTCCCACCGATATTCATTGCACAGGAACCGCAGATGCCTTCTCGGCAGGAGCGGCGAAACGTCAGGGTAGAGTCGATTTCATTTTTTATATAAATGATCGCGTCGAGTACCATCGGTCCACAGTTATCGAGATTGATTTCATAACTGTCCAGTTTTGGATTTTCACCACTGTCAGGCTCCCAGCGGTAGATGCGAAACGTCTTTTTTCTCGCCGCACCATTCGCATTGGAAAAGGTTTTTCCGATCGTGACTCTTGAATTTTTAGGTAAGGTAAACTCAGCCATGGTTATTCTCTGGGATAGTTAAATTCGATTAATAAACGCGCTTCTTTGGTGGAAATACATCAACTTCTTCGGTCAGTGTGTACATATGAACCGGTCGGTAGTCGAAGCTGACATCACCTTTTTCAGACATATAAGACAGTGTATGTTTCATCCATTGTTCATCATCACGATCCGGAAAGTCCTCGCGGGCATGAGCGCCACGACTCTCTTCCCGGTTGGAGGCGGAATGGATGCTGGTAATGGCACTGCCCAGCAGGTTTTCGAGTTCCAGTGTTTCGATTAGATCGGTATTCCAGACCAGGCCCTTGTCTTCGATCTTGACGTCAGAATAAGCGTCCCAGATATCAGCCATCTTATCGATACCTTCCTTGAGGGTTTCTCCGGTTCGAAACACTGCGGCATCGTTTTGCATCGTCCGCTGCATGTCGTCACGTATCCTGGATGTCGGGGTAGAGCCCGGGTTGAAACGAATTTTATCCAGTCTTTGCAGACTTTCGTCACCGGCGTCTTTAAGTGACTTGTGCGGAGCATCCGGTTCCATATTTTCAGAACAGAAGTTGGCTGCGGCGCGGCCAAATACAATTAAATCGAGTAGCGAGTTGGAGCCCAGTCGATTCGCACCGTGCACAGAGACACAAGCGGCCTCACCGATCGCCATTAATCCCTCAACCACGCTGTCCGGATCACCGTCTTTCATCGTCACAACCTGACCATGATAATTGGTTTGTATGCCACCCATGTTGTAATGCACGGTCGGAATAACCGGTATCGGTTCCTTGGTTACATCAACACCGGCAAAAATACGTGCCGACTCGGCGATACCCGGCAGTCTTTCGTTAATGACCCCGGGGCCCAGGTGCTCAAGATGTAAATGAATATGATCTTTATTCTCACCAACACCGCGGCCCTCGCGGATTTCCATTGTCATCGAACGGCTTACAACATCTCGCGAAGCAAGGTCCTTCGCTGAGGGCGCATAACGTTCCATGAAACGTTCGCCTTCTGAGTTCGTCAGGTAACCCCCTTCACCACGCACGCCCTCAGTAATCAGGCAGCCGGAACCATAGATTCCGGTCGGGTGAAACTGGGTAAACTCCATATCCTGAAGCGGCAGGCCAGCACGTAGCACCATACCATTGCCGTCGCCGGTACAGGTATGTGCCGAGGTGGCTGAAAAATACGAGCGACCAAAGCCACCGGTAGCCAGTACAACCTGGTGCGCGCGAAAACGGTGTATCGTACCGCTTTCCATATTAAGGGCCATTACACCACGACAAACACCGTCATCCATAATCAGGTCCAGCGCAAAATATTCGATGAAAAATTCGGCTTCGTGTTTGAGTGATTGCTGATAAAGCGTGTGCAGTATGGCATGCCCGGTTCTATCAGCGGCCGCGCAGGTGCGCTGGGCCGTGCCTTCACCATAGTTTGTCGTCATGCCGCCAAACGGACGCTGGTAAATTTTTCCTTCTTCGGTACGCGAGAAGGGGACACCCTGGTGTTCCAGTTCTATAACAGCAGGTATGGCCTCGCGACACATGTATTCAATGGCATCCTGATCGCCCAGCCAATCCGAACCTTTAATGGTGTCGTACATGTGCCAGCGCCAGTCATCCGGTCCCATATTACCGAGCGCTGCGCTCATGCCGCCCTGCGCCGCGACGGTATGACTGCGGGTGGGGAAGACCTTGGTAATACAGGCGGTTTTGAGTCCTTTTGCCGCCATGCCAAAAGTCGCGCGCAGGCCGGAACCGCCGGCACCTACGACAACAATATCGTACTTGTGATCAATGATTTCGTAAGTATTAGTCATTATTGTTATAGCCCTAAATAAACCTTTAGCACGGCAACAACCGAAGACAGGCCGGCAAACCATGCAAGAAATCTAACCAGAATCAGGCAACCTATCTTCTGCCATTGGGAATCAATGTAATCTTCAATAACTACCTGCACGCCGAGAGCGGCGTGGTAGTACATAGCGAACAGGAACAGCAAAAGCAGAACTGCATTAAACGTGTCGCCAAGCCATGCAGTCACTGTCGCATAATCTGCGCCGGTTACCGAGACCAGAGAAAATACAAACCAGAGACTCAGCGGCGCCAGCGCCATGGCGGTCAAGCGTTGAGAAGTCCAATGATGCAGGCCTTCCTTGGATGCCCCCAGGCCGCGTGCGCGGGCGATCGGTGATTGCAGACTCATGCTGCACCTCCCATCAGGAAGGCGATGACAGTCAGAATGATGCTCGAGGCAATAATGGCATAGCCTGATTTATAGGTTGTAGATATATCGAGACCTAGCCCCGCATCCCAGAATAGATGGCGTATGCCGTTTGAAAGATGATAAAACAGCGAAAAGACGAAGGCCGCCAGTGCGAGTTGCCCGTACCAGGCATTAATATGTGCATTCAGGCTGGCAAAAACTGATTCGCTGCTCGCAAGCCCAACCAGCCAACAGCTCAACAGCAGGGAGCCCAGGCTTAAAAAAACACCGGTCGCCCGATGTGTAATTGAAAGCACCGACGTCAGCTGCGGTTTGTACACTTGCAAATGAGGTGATAACGGACGTTTCACCGATTCCATAAATGATTCCCTCTAGTTTGTAATCTACCGGCCAAGCAATCAGGCCGGAATTATAATCGGATTTACTGACAGCTAAAAATCAATACAGCGACCCTTTTTTTCCCAGTCGCCATAGCGCGTCGGCTCTAGTCCTTTTGGACCTCCAATTTCTTTTGGTTTTTCAGACTGCCCGGGTTTAACAGTAGCTTTGTTACGGGCGCCTTTTTTTGTCTCTTTTCTGTCCATATTTTTCAATTGCTTAACTGTAATGCTGCGGTGCAGCTTTATATCAGGTCAGTATTTTATCGTAAAATAGATTTCGTATCTTTTTTTAAAAATGGATAGTAGCTACTACTGGTATTGGTCATGGACAAGACACCCAACCCTTTCCTGTATTCTTTAAGATTACCGGTTTCAACGCCGCCATCGATACATTATGCGGTTATTATCAGTCACAGCATTTCGCTAATGGTTCCGTGGCTCAGCACGCTAAGCATGACGCATAAGTCATTGATTTGCCTTCTTGTCCTGATCAGTCTGGTTCTGTATTACTCTCGGTGGGGCAGTGCGGGGCTGGTCAGAGATATAGACCAGCTCGTGCTTGATGCAGACGATGATTGGTTTATCCAATACAGGAATGGTGATCAGGATAAGGCTGTATTTGGACACTATCAATTTGTTAACGAATGGCTAACGGTATTGAGCTTGAGAAGGGAGAATAAACATTTATTCTTCGTTTATACGCCGGAAATTCTTGAACCTGATGAATTCAGGCGCTTGAGGGTGCGAATAATGCACCGCTTGAAGCCGGTTAACTGATTAAGCCAGGCGCAAGTTACTCCACCAGGCGATGCATAATTTTCTGAAAGGAGTCAAAGACACGCGCTTGCTTAGCAGTTGGCTATTTTCATTAAGTATTTCTTTGGCGGTTGCCCGGGCCAGTCGATTTAATATGAGTGCAAAACGAAAATTGTCTTTCAATTTATGCTTCCAGTCCCGGTAACCTGAATCCAGTCCATGCAGCACATCCTCGATCAGGGTTGAAAAAGCCTGTTGGGATTGCGTGTCCGAACGGGCAGGGTTGATGATATCCGACAGTTCGCCATAGCTGGCGGGAACGATACAGCATGTTTCGTTCAGGTATATATTGGGCTGTTGCAGGCAAGTCAGGAATTGATAATGGGCCGCCATATCCATGATGGCGCTTAGCATTTCTTCTGGAATGGCATTGTCACCTGCAGAACAGTTTTTCCAGATATGACCAGCGTTCGTTTGAAAATACGAAAGGCAAATCTCCAGAGAAGCGGGTTGAGTTAACATCAGAAATTGTTCGTAACTGGCGACGGCCGTTTTTAGATCAGCAATCAGCGTATCGTCAGTACTAATAGTCTGCTGAATCTGTTTTGTAATCGGGTGTCTGGCCTGGCGCTGTTCGAGTCGGTCAAGTTCTTCCAGCCACCATTTGTATTTGATCCTTGCGAGACCGGGGTCTGAACACTCGGCGAGGACGTCACTCAATTCGTTATTCAGTGCATGCAGACAAATAAGCCTGTCTTTATTCTCTTTTTTTTCAAACAGACAGGCATAGTAAAGGTTTGACCCGTCGGGTATGCCTTTATTGATGCAATAATCCTGACTGCTGTTAGCAGAGTCGGGCAAGGCACTCATGAATGTCACCTGGCGTGTTGACAAAATCATCAGCGCACCATGCCTTCGGATCGACGCCTTCTTCAATATAGCCATACATGGCCACAACTGTCTTGGTACCAGCGCGACGCCCCGACTCAATATCACGCTCCGCATCACCAATGTATACCGTGGTTTCCGGCTGCGATTGCATAAGCTCACACGCATGTATTACCGGTGCCGGATGCGGTTTACGATATTCAGTCGTATCGCCACACACGACACAGGAGGCGCGTTGATCAATATCCAGTGCCTGCAAGAGGGGCATCGTTAGCCATTCGGTTTTGTTGGTGACTATGCCCCAGTTCATATCACTCTGCTCCAGTCTTTGCAGCACCTGTTCGATACCTTCAAACAGGGCAGATTCAGTAGCAATATTGTCCCTGTAGTAGTTGAGAAATTCGTCGCGTATCTCGCTAAAACCCGGGTCGCTCTCTTCCAGACCAAAGGCCAGTTTTATCATGGCATTTCCACCAAGCGAGACAGTGGGTCTGATAGTTGCCAGCGACAGTGCCTCGAGATTATGCGACTGCCTTACTGCATTGAGTGCATTGGCCAGGTCAGGTGCCGTATCGGCCAGTGTGCCGTCAAGGTCGAACAATACGTCTTTAATCATTGTCTTGATTTATGCAGCGATGGTATCAACCAGGTAGTTAATGGCCGGGTCGTCAGTTAATCGGCAATGATTGATTAACGGGTTATAGTCGAGTCCGCTTATGTCATTGAAATCCAGACCGGATTGTCGACACCAGCGTAACAGTTCTGAAGGCCGAATAAATTTTTCATAATCATGCGTTCCTCTTGGCAATAGATTCAGTAGATATTCTCCGGCGAGTACTGCAAAAAGATACGCTTTAGGGTTGCGGTTCAGAGTAGAAAAGATCACGTGTCCGCCAGGTTTTACCAGTTTTGCGCAGGCCTGTATCAGTGATAATGGATCAGGCACATGTTCCAGCAACTCCATACAGGTAACCAGGTCGTAATGCTGTTCATGTGTTTCCAGGAATGCTTCAGCCGTTGTGCAGGCATACTCGATATCCAGATTATTCTCGACGGCGTGTTGCTGAGCGCATTCAATGTTCAGTTCACTGGCATCAATGCCGGTGACGTGTGCATTTTTAATAGCCATTGCCTCGGTCAGGATGCCACCACCACAACCGACATCGAGCACATTTTTGTCGGAGATTGACATAGCCTGTTCTACATAATGCAATCTTGTCGGATTGATTTCATGCAGCGTCCTGAATTCACCTGAATGATTCCACCATTCGTCTGCGCGACTGGAGAATTTATCCAATTCACTTTGATCAATATTGTTTGTCATCTCAGGTCAAAAAAGCTGATTTAAAAATGAAATTAATTTAAGTTTATTACACAAGGTACTGAATAGGCTATTGAATCGACCAACAGAAAATATTCGACTCTGGCTATGCGTTAAAAATTCATTGTTAATGATGGATTTTAGCATACCCATATAGTACGCTTTTAGCACTTTCACTAATGAATACAACACGATAAGGACATAACAATGAATAATAATCTCGCGTGTTTGGCCAAGGTTTCACTGCTCTCATGCCTGCTTTTCCTGTCTGGCTGCGCCACTACCAACGCCGTCGATGAACGCGATCCATGGGAAGGTTTTAACCGTGGTGTTTATTCTTTTAATGAAAACGTCGATAAGGTCCTGTTCGACCCCATTGGCAATGCTTATAACAAAGTCATGCCAGACTTTTTAAACACAGGGATTAGCAACTTCTTTAGCAATCTTAATCAAATTCCGGCTATCGCTAACGCCCTGTTGCAGCTTAAATTCGATAAAGCGGTAAATGATTTTGTTCGTTTCTTTATCAATTCAACCTGGGGCCTGTTAGGCTTTAATGATCTGCTTGGTTCGAGTCTGCCCAGCGGTGAAGAAGACTTTGGCCAGACCCTCGCGCACTGGGGAGTCAGTCCCGGCCCCTATTTCGTAGTGCCATTTTTTGGTCCCTCTACGATCAGGGATACGGTCGGCTTTGCCGCGGACGGTTTCCTGAATCCAGTCCAGTATCTGGACAGTGATGAATTACGTGCTGGACTGCTGTCATTGAATTACGTGGATTTCAAGGCAGACTTGTTGAGCGCGGTCGATCTGTTGGAAGAAGCAGCTCTGGATAAATATGAGTTTACCAAGAACGCATTTTTCGACAAAAGGGCCAATCAGATTAGTGACGGTGCGCTGGAAGATTTTCCAGAGGAATAATTATTCAGTATTATGATTTGATCGATTGATCAAACGAGTCACTCGATAACCATTCGCGCATCTTCAATGCCAATTGACTGCGCGAAATCAATCAGGCTCTGTTGGCGCTGTCTTGATTTATCCATGTCTATACTGGCCAGCGCTTTTTCTTCCAGAAACTGCTTATAGATTGTTGAACTGAATCGCTGCATGCGCTTGGTTTTTGCTGTAGCCGCACGCTCATCAACGGATAACGCATTCCAGGAATCGGTAAATGCCCCCATACTTTCTTTAGTCCAGCTCTTGTTAGAAAGAAATGACCCGATCAGGTCTTCTCCGGCTTTACTTGTGGGGTCTGTATTAGCCGTGCTCGTGGTTTGCTTTGTGGTTGCGACAATGGTTTCAGTCTTGGCGCCAGGGGGTTTTGGATAAAACATCACCACCGCAATGATTAATAGTATGACGATGGCTGTGCTAATCAGGACAAAGGCCCAGGGAAAAGATTTAGTCTGCGCCGGCACTGGTCTTGCGGATGTTGCTGAGCTGGCCTTTCTTGGAGATGGCGCTGGACTGGCTTTCCCAGCAGCTGGAGGAGGGGTGACAATTTCGGTGGTATCCCTTTCACGTGCAGCAGGTTCAGTCACAGCTGGATCTTCTTCCATGTCCAGCGGAGGCAAATAGTCGATAGTATCGACAGCTATCTGACCGGAGACGATGCCCTTTATCAGTTCGCCACGCGACGTTCGATATTTTTCCTTGTCTATGGCCCCGGTGGCATTGTCGTTCGCGAGTTGGTTCAATGTCTTATTGATCATTGAACTGCGCCTAGCCGACGTCTTCTCGAATCAGACGAAAACCAGTAGTGTCATCGGCATTACCGTCGTGACTTCTTTCAAGAGTTATGTCGCATTTTGAATGCGCATCGGTATAGTTACCGCCTTTCGCTGTCGTGCTATTTCCGTCACTAACCCATTCCTGCACATTGCCGACATAGTTCTTCAGACCCCAGCCATTTGATTTACCGGATTTAACACTGACGATGCCGGTACCCTTTATCAGCTTTTCGCCAATAGAGACTCGACAATTGAAATCTTTTTTCGGCTGTTTACCACCAGCATTGGCGGCATATTCCCACTCTTGCTTGGTCGGAATACGGTAGGTCTTGCCGGTACGCTCTGACAACCAGGCCGCATAATCCTGTGCCTGTTTCAGTGTGATACCCGTCATGGGTTCATTGCGACGTTCCTTGTTCTTGATTGGCTGGCAGGTGCCGCTCAGGATGCAGTACTTACTGTAATCACTGACAGAGATTTCATACTTGGCAATAGCAAAGGGTTTTTCAAAACCTTCACCATCCGGTATGACAACCATGAGTGGTCCACGTGCAGAAGAATGGATCATGTCGTAACAAATGGCCTTAGCCCGCGTGCCATAACCGGCCAGTCTGGTTGTGCACTCAGAATCACTGGCGATAGGCGACCATTTTTCGAGCTCAGCCGTGGCAGCGGCACCACCGGGTGTGGTCGGCGCTGCAGCAGCAATATCAAATTCTTCGGTTTTACGAATTCGGGTCGGCGTCAGCTTCGTAATCTCCTGACTCAGGGCCTGCTCCTCGCTGGAGTAATCGGGGTTGTCGGTCCACAAAGACTGGGCACGTGAGAGCAGATTACGTGTTTGTCTCAATTTAGTCAGATCATTTGCGGCTGCCTCTTTATCCTGAAGATAAATATTAAAGACACTGCTTGCTTCTTTTATTTTATTCTCGAGGGTTTGCGAGAAAGCCAGGTAATCGGGATGCGCGGCAAATTCAGATGCTGCAGCCTGCTGTATTTGCGTTGCCAGTGTATATTTGCCTGCTGATATGGCAGCGTTGGCCTCAGCCAGCTGTCCCCACGGTTTAAGCTGTAGCTGGTTTTTCAGATCGGCAAGTACCGCATTGGCCGGAAACAATGTCGCTGCTGTCTGTGCCAGTGCAGCGGCGGCATTTTCATCAGTTGTTCTGAGCGTGTTGATACGCTCAGCAAGTATCGTCGCGGCGTTCTTACTGAATTCGGAATAGCGCGCCGGGTCCGCGGTTTCAATCTGGCTGATTTTCAATCTGACGTCCGTCGGAAAACTTAACTCGGTTTTAAACAGCTCTGTCAGTTCGATGATGTTCGCTTCTGACTGGTAGGCATTTTTCAGTGAACCGAGTAATGCATTATTCGGATCGATTTCAAGGCCCTTGCTTACAAATGAAAACGCGGTAGCAAAATCCTTGGTGTCTGCCTTGCTCTGGGCCAGTCGGGCGTAACTGTCAGCCAGCATCTGCGGTGCTTCAAAGGTGATGTAATTATCGTTCTCTGGCAGGTCAGCCTTTAACTGTTCAAAAACTTTCTCGGCTTCAACTACATTATTGGCATCAGTAAAGGTTCTGAAGTCGCCCTTGCTGGCCTCAACCCGGGCTACGCGTTCGGACTCTTCTCTGGCATCAGCGACGGACTGACGGGTATCAAGCAGTTCCTGCAAGCCCGGTGCGTATCGTTCACCGGTATCAACATAGGCATCGGCCGCATCGTAGCGTTCTACCTGCAGGGTTTCATTGGCCTTGGCAATGTATAGATCGGCGATTTGCGTACGGAACTGGCTCAGGTCTGATTCAATGTTTTTATCTTCTGTCAAAAGACTGCTCAGTTCCTGAACGTCACGGAGCAACTCTGTTTCCCAGAGAGGATTATCGACCTGCGGTTCGGCCAGGGCGGTTTGAATATTGTTGATATTGTTGCCAGCCAGTTCGGTGACTTTATTTTTGCGATTGTCACCTTTAAGGTTTGCTAACCTGACCTGGGTCAGTTGCTGATTCAGCTGCAGACCGTTCATTAAATCACCGAAGTCGCTGGCGAGGGTTTCAGCATCCTCGCGCTTGCCTGAACTTAATATCGCCTTGAGTTCTTTTTCAACCAGCGGCTTGAATTTGTCAGAGTAGGCTACCAGAGTCTCATTGTTTGGCGCCAGACCAGCCAGTTCAACAATGGTCGCTTCCTGTTGCTTGAAATCTGACAGCGTTGCAAGTTGCTCCTGCACACCAGCCAGTTCTGTTTCCAGGCTGGCCACTCTCTGTGCCCGCTCAATCTTGGTTTGAAGGTCAGTCAGTCTCGGATCATCTTTGCCACCCTCGGTTTCCATACCGGAGCGAACCAGTGCCAGGGCAGCATCAAAGTCTTTTAGCTCAAATTTATCCAGCGCCAGTAATCGATAGGCGTTACTTGGTCGAGGGTCTTCAAGCAATGGGTGACCCGGATCAATCTTCGCAATCTTGTCCAGGATTTGCTTGGTGTTGTCTATCAGGCTTTCATCTTTAAGTGCGGCAATATATTCGGCATTCAGGTCGCCTATGATTTGTTTCTTGCTGGTCGCGACCAGTTCAATCTTATCCTGCAGAAAAATAGATCCGGGATAAAATTCCTGAATTTCCTTTAACACCTGTTCAGCCGCAGGGAAGTCATAGTCTTCTCCGCTGGTATCGATCAGGCTCGCAACCTTATCGCTGAAATAATTCTGTATCGCATCCTTGGCCTCTGACGTGACAGCAGTCTGGTCAGCTGATTCCAATAGCCGAATCTCATCGAGTTTGGCGATGATGATCTGTTCCGTGCCCTGGTTAATCTCGGCAACCATCGCATCCAGTTCACGCTGGTGCAGGTAATCCATGGCTGGTGCAACAAGCATAAGTCCAATGACCAACAGGACCGCGGCGGCGATAACAAACGGATTTTTGTGCCAGGTCGCCTTGCCCTCGAGTTCCTCGAGGAAATGCTCAACATTAGGACTACGATCTTCTCGCTTGAACGCGACCGAGCGACGCAGTCCACGGTTCTGTTTCTTGTTCAGCGACTTGATATAAGGCGGAACAAGGTTGTTTTCCTTGGCCTTGTTTGCCGGCAGCTTATTGAACGGGTGTTTACCCGTTAACAGTTCATAGGCCGTACAGCCAAGCGCATAGATATCATCGCGTGTGTCGGGTTCCTGACCATCGAGCATCTCGAGACTGGCATAGGCGGGCGTTAACGCTCCGAGTTTGCCGGGATCGAACAGCGTTTTTTCGGCCTCACCCGTAACCGGGTTCTTGACGGCGCGCGCGATGCCAAAGTCCAGTGTCTTTACGGTGCCGTCGTTACACAGGAAGGCGTTACCCGGTTTAAAGTCAGAATGAACGAGACGTCTTTCATGCGCATAGATCAAACCGGATCCGAGCTGTTTGATGATTTCGAAGGCCTCATCAAATGGGATGCCGCCTTTGGAGCGCACCTTTTTCTTGATGAAGTCTTTCAACTCCATGCCTTCCATGAGTTCCATGGTAATGAATACCGGCGTGCCAGGACCGCCAACACGGTCAAAGTCATAGATGGTGGCAATATTCGGGTGGGCCAGTTTCTGCTGGCGACTGGATTCACGCTGTAATGAGATGAATGCTTCCGGGTGGTCCTTGAAGTCTTCGTTCAACAGCTTGATAGCGACGTGCGGTTTTTTATCCTTGGCCTCGGCCTTCAGCAGATCGAGCGCCTTGTAAACCTTACCCATACCACCAATACCGAGTACTTTCTCAAGTTTGAAACGCTGCTTGATGACCGAGCCTTCATGATAGCCACCAGTCAGGTCGCCGACTTGTGCTCCCGGGTCATTCCACTCGGTGCCGGTAGGGCCGGTTGCTGATGTAATTGATGGTGTAGAGGTGTCAGCCCCCGGCGTACTGATATCTATAAAATCGCCAGCACCAGTTGTCTCACTAGCGGGTTTTTCTTCTTCCTGCATAACAACAGTCGAGTCACCTTTCTTCTCAGGCGGCTTGGTCGACTGAGCAGAGGGTTCTTGTGTTGCTGGAGCTGATTCTTGCTTCGAATCTTCAGCAAATACGGTTGAATCAGGACTGGCGCTTTCAGCGCCCGATTCCGTCTCAGCGGCATGTGTTCGCCTGAACTCGTTTATCTGGCGTTTAAGCTGGGCGTACTTTTGATCGTCGAGTTTCTTTTCAGCGTAGATTTCATCGAGCTGCGCCAGCATCTTGGTCGCAAACTGCGGAGACTTTTTCAACAGGCCATCAAGCTGCTTGGATAGAGATTCCAGCTTAATATCGCCTTTTGCCAACGCGTCTAATGCAGTTTTGAAATCAGCCACTTACTTCATTCCTCCAAACTATCTATAAATTACATTACAGAGATAGCTAATCAATATCTATTAAGATAGCAGTAACGTTATCGCCAGCGCCACGTGACAACGTTAATTCTATTAAATCCTGGCAGGTATCCTTGACACTGCCTTTTTTCAGAATTTCCTGAAATTCCAGATCGCTGGTGTGCTTGGTCAAGCCGTCACTGCAAAGCAGGTAACGGTCGCCTTTTTGCATCTCCTGAATATCCATGTCGATAAACAGCTGCTTGGTGGCACCGACTGCGCGAGTAATCATATTTCCATGCGGATGCACAGCAGCTTCTTCTCGCGAGATGAGTCCTTGTGCTACGTACTGTTCAACCTGCGAATGATCGGTTGTCATTTGTCGCAGCTCATCATTGCGCAAACGGTATAAGCGGCTATCACCGGCCCACAGGTAGACGCAATAATTATTAAAGGCAATCATGATGACGACGGTACTGCCTATGGTAGCTCGCTTGTGCGACTCCTTGGCCTTGTTAATCAGTTTTTCGTTGACCTCGATGAGTTTGTCCTCGATGTCATCAATAAAACGATCCAGCGAAAGGCCTTCATGTACCTTTTTCAATGAATTGACGATCATCTGGCTTGCCACATCACCGGCCGCGTGTCCTCCCATGCCATCGGCGACCACCCACAAGCCCACTTCCGGTCTCTCGAGCATGGAATCTTCGTTGTGTTTACGAACCTTACCGACATTCGAAATACCGTGCGAATGCCAGGAGAGCGAGCGACCCTTGTTTTGCTTAGGTGTGGCCATTTAAATCGTTCTCTTCATAAGTTATTTGTAAATTTCAAGGTAAAAATCATGTGCTCTGCAAGGTAAAGCTGACGACTTCAGTCGGATTTTCAGAAAACGATTTGCCGAGACTGATTTCACCGTTCGTCGTGATTGGCATCTCTTCGCGACGCAGGAATGCATCTTCTGAATTATCCAGTTTGACATGCGTACCATTGGTGCTCTGATCAATGATAAAAAACTTGTTTCTGCGCAGCTCGATTTTCACATGCTGCCTGGAAGCGAGCTTTTCATGTATCGGTAAATCACAGGTCTGGCTTCTTCCCATTACAACTATTGAACGATCCTGGTTCATAGTCACCTTCTGACCTTTATAATCAAGCAGCATTGAAACCTGCGGCATCTTCGGTACATCTTCCATCATACCGGTTGCCATGCGCGTCACGTCTTCTTCCTGCCAGATGATTTCGAATATCTCGATTACATCCTTTTTGCCTTTGATAGGTGCATTGTCGACGAAACGCGTGCTGGCCCGCATAACCGGGGCCAGTAAATCGATCGTCGTTTTGGTAGTAATGATCTGGCCCCCTTTGGCCTGGGCAGCCATTCTTGCAGCTACATTGACCGCATCGCCAAACACATCGCCACCTTCCAATAGAGCAGGACCGTGGTGCAATCCAATGCGAATTTTAATTTCCGGCGCGCCTTCATCGCGGTCGGCATTCAAATCTTCCAGGTTCTCATGCATCTCGCAGGCTGCGGATGCGGCATCATCGGCGGCCGGGAAGGTACACATGATCTCATCGCCAATAGTTTTAATGACTGTGCCATTAAATTGGTGGACCACTTTGGTGAGTAATTCAAGCGTATCGGCAACGGTAGAACGCGCCTTGGCGTCGCCCAGCACTTCAAATAAACGAGTGCTGCCGCTGATATCAGCGAACAAAATAGACAAATTAGTTGATTTTGGCGACATTGTGATGTTAAAAAATCATCTAAAAACAATCAGATAGTATAGTAGTTATTATTTATTGTCGTTAGTCTTTAATGGTACTTTAAACCGGCTATATCTACGGCTCGTGCCAGCCCTGTAAATATATCAAAAGATAAGTAACTTTATTCAAGATAATAGCTATTTATGTATATACAGTCATCATCTTACAACATAAAATTAACAGGTAAAATGAACACGCTGATTTAATTCCAAACCATTAATCTGCATTCATTCCAGTAAAGTTAAGTAGTAAAAAAACTGAATTATCATTTGTAGCTAATTAAGTGTCCCTGAAATACATGAAAGTCATTGTTCCTGTCGCGCTGGTTATCGTCGTTTTTGTCATCACCCAGACTTCCCAGGTTGCCGCGTTTTCGGTACGCGAGTTATTGGGTCTGGATAAACCCAAACCGGCTGAGACCGAACAACAGCAAGCCCAGGCAAAAACAAATAAAGAGTCCGGAACGGAATGGGCAACCACCGCAAAAGACGCTGCTGCCAGTAACCCGCAGCTTAGACTCGATTATGTGGCATTACTGGTAGCCAATATGAGTGAGGCGGAACGGCAAAAAGTACTTTCCGATCAGAAAGTCTTTAAGCAGGCCATTGAAAATGAAGCATTCAATCGCAGTGTGTTATCTGCAGCGATTGCGAACAAAATGGATCGCGACAAGAACGTTGAGTTTCTTATGCAGCGTGGTGCCGAAAATATACTCAGAGAAGCCTATTTGAACCGTTTAATCGCTTCCAAGTTGCCTAGTGACTTCCCCAGTGCTGAACAGGTTGCCGAGTACTATCAGAATAATAAGGAACAGTTTGTCATTCCTGAACGTGTCTATGTCTGGCAGATTTTTTATAAAAAGACGGAAAATGCGAGTGACAAAGAGGTAAAGACACTGAAAGCCAACGCAAAAAACACTTATGATAAGCTCAAGAAAGGGAAGGCTGAATTTGCCGATGTTGCCATTGCCGAATCCGAGCACACGCAAAGTAAGGCTAACGGCGGTTATATGGGCCTGATCAAATCCAAAGATCTGATTCCCGAGATTAAGGATAACCTGTTGAAATTAAAAGAAGGCGAACTGAGTCAGCCGGTTGAATCCGAGGCCGGTATACATATTCTGAAAAGAGGTAAAATCATCCCGGCAGAAACGGTTAAACTGGAGCAGGTTGAACCACAAATCAAGCAATTGCTGGTGAAACAGGCAAATGTACAGTTGCGCCAGGCGATCTTTGCCCAGGCCGGAAAAGAGTTTCCACAAAAACTGTCTGACAATAAAATTGAGGAGTGGCGTCTACGTCTGAAGACGGATACAGCAGCCAGCAATTAATCCTCTACGAATCTAAAATTTGTTGTAAATATGCGACAAAAACAAGCCTGTTTTTGTACGAATTAAATTCTTCTAATTTCAATACATTAGCCAAATCATTTCCGTTTTTTCATTAAAATTTTTTTTGCTCCTGATGTTGTAAATTGATATAGTCCTTAAGTTGGGGAGGAGTGTGTATTTGGACAAACATAAGAACTGCAAATACCGCTTCTTTAGTTAAGCAAGCAATTGATTTTAATCACAATTTGTGACGTTAACTAAGATAACAAAAAAACGGGAAAATTTTGGAGGCTACCTGCTTGCATTTGGTGCCCTGGTTTTCTCCGCTCATTTAGCGGCCGGTCCTCTGGGTTTACCCGACTCTGCTCGCCCCGGCGCCCAACGCCCCGAAGTTGACGTGCCGCCTGAAATTGCTGCCGAGCCTCCGGCTGATTCCGTAGAAATTCCAGCACTGATTGACCGGCCTTTTGATATAGAGGAAGGCCCTTACGTCATGGTGCAGCAATTCCGGCTGATCGATGCCGAGGACTACCCGAAATACGACATCAGTGTTGAACAGATTCAGCTTGGTATTCTTGAACGCCTACGTAAGGAGCAGCCAGAGCGTGGCTTCAGTATTGGTGAACTGCAGGAAGTCGCGGATGAAGTAACCCGCTTTTATCGCAGTAAGGGTCTTATCCTGTCGACCGCCGTGATTCCCGTGCAAACGGTCAGCGATGGCACGGTTGATATTCAAATCTTTATCGGCCGCCTGGGCCGTGTGATTGCAGAGAGTAATGAAAAATTCAGTGAGAACGTGCTGAGAAAGCCGTTCCTGAGACTCGTTGGACAGCCGGTTACGCAAAAGGATATTGAGGCCGCACTGCTGACGTTGACCGATTACCCGGGCTTGAGTGTGTTCGGCGTATTCCAGCCGGGCCAGAAAGTGGGTGAGGCTGACATCGTGCTCAAGGTGCAGGAAGAGAAATGGTATGACGTTGCCTTCCGAGCGGATAATCACGGTTTGCAGGAAACAGGCCGCAACCGTTTTAGAACAACTGTGGATTGGAACAACCCGTCCGGTTTTGCTGATCGGCTCACGGCCAGTTACCAGCAGACCTACAACCCGAAGAACAACGATTACTGGGCCCTGGATTACGAGATATTCCTTGGTAGAAATTTCACTCTGGCCGCAGGTACCTACAAGAACCGTTTTGATATCGGTGGCGAATTTGCAGCCAGCCAGATTTCGGCCCAGACCACGGAAGATTATATCAACCTGCAGAAATCATTTATCCGCAGTCGTCAGGAAAACCTCTCGAGTACGGTTGCCATGACCCGAGAGAAATCCACAACCCGCACGGCTGGTTTGCAAACCAACCAGGATAGACTCAGCGTGCTTTCGCTGGATATAGATTATGACTCGGTTGACACCTTTCATCCGTTTAGAGGGCTAATCAATCTGTTCAAGAAAGAGCCGGATAACTTTGGTGGTGGTCTGAACTTCGCCACGCTATCAATCGGTCGAGGTTTCAATGATGTTTTTGGCGCGATGGGTTCAAGCGGCGATCAGTTTGACCTCGCCACCAACGCCCGCAGTAGTCGTCGTGGTGGCTCGGGTGCGCTGGCAGAAGGTCAGTTCAGCAAGGTCTCGGCCAACTTCCAGCGCCTGCAGCTGATGACCAGGAACCAGTCGCTGCTGTTCCGTAGCGAGTTTCAGTGGTCAAATGACCTGCTGGTGCCTCTTGAGCAGTACTCCGTAGGCGGCCCTGAAAACGTGCGCGGTTTCCCGGATGGACAGGGTCTATTCGATCGGGCCTACTTCTTCTCGTTTGAATATATCTTCAATGCACCGTTTATTGCTGACAAACCGGCGTTCAAAAACAGAACCTGGGGCGAAGTCCTGCAACTCTCCATCTTTTACGACTTTGCGACGGCCCAGCAAAACGATCCATTGGATTCGGCAGCAGACAGGAACACATCGGGCAGCTGGGTAACGTTCAGAAGCATAGGTGCGGGCCTGCGTTTCAATGTGCCGGGTATGATCGACAGTCGCCTGATGTACGCCAATGGATTAAGTGATGATGTGCCTAATAACAACCGGGGTGGGCAGATCTGGGGGGATTTCACATATAGTTTTTAGTTAAGGAAAACCGTTCAAACTGTTGAAATAAAATTAAATAAAAATAGTGTAAAAATTAAGCCAGAATTGACTGCGAACTGGGTCACAGTATCTACCGGACAATTCTGTTAACAAGGGGAGTGTAGAGTCAGGGAAACTCTGGCACAGCACCGTGGAGAGACATGGGAAGAAAACAGAAAACGACTAAAAGGAATCGAACCCGTAAGTCCGAATCTCAGGGTCTTGCGCTGCGTTTGAATCCTGTCACTGCGTTTATACGCACGTCGTTGCCTGCCGGCCTGTTATTTGGCCTGCATGCAGGTGCAGTGATGGCGGGTCCCGAGGGCGGCGTCGTTGCGGCCGGTCAGGGTAATATCGCCAAACCCAATGCCTCTACTACCGTTGTCAATCAGGCTTCGCAAAACCTGATCGTTAACTGGGAATCCTTTAACGTTAAGAAAAGCGAAACGGTTAACTTCAAGCAGCCCAATGCCTCGGCTGCAGCCCTGAACCGGATCTTCGATCAGAACCCCAGCCAGATCCATGGTGCGCTGAATGCGAATGGCCAGGTATTCCTGCTTAATCCGAACGGTGTTGTCTTCAGTCCCACGGCTAAAGTGAACGTTGGCGCACTGGTGGCCTCCGGTCTCGATATCAACGACACCGATTTCATGGCGGGCAAGCATACCTTCTTTAACATGGACAACTCCGAAGGTGGCATGGTCGTCAACCAGGGTCTGATACAGGCCGCCACCGGTGGCTCGGTTACGCTGATTGGTGGAGCAGTAAGTAACGAAGGCACCATCCTTGCCACGGCCGGGCATGTGAATCTGATAGCCGGCAAAAAAGTGACAATGGATTTCGATGGCGACGGCCTGATGCAATTCACCGTTGATGAAGCCATCCTGCAAAACGTTCATGACCTGGATGATGCGATATCCAATACCGGTACCATCAAGGCCGATGGTGCTAGTGTGTTACTGCATGGCAAGGCTGCGAAAGATGTGTTTACCAATGTGGTTAATAACAGCGGCATTATCGGTGCGAACAAGATTCAAAACGAAGGCGGCGTCATCAGGCTGGTTTCTAGCGGTGCAGGTAACTCGCTTATTAATACTGGCACCGTCGATGCGTCTTCGAGTGATTGCGACGGCGGCAGGATAGAAATCTTTGCCAGTGATACAGCCATCATTTATGAAGACGCATTAATCACGGCCGAGTCA
>CAJIBF010000054.1_pt1 | contig 20016 bp, 16 predicted proteins | sample 9199291 | NCBI WGS metagenome assembly CAJIBF01 (sample SAMEA7708293, study PRJEB35096) | sediment metagenome | biome: marine neritic benthic zone biome [ENVO:01000025]; feature: sediment [ENVO:00002007]; material: shallow marine sediment [ENVO:03000034] sea grass bed [ENVO_01000059] ...
GCAATGACTAACAGGTCACTGCTAAAAGTACCGCCGCCTGATACTACGCCACAGGCAAAGGCCCACATTGGCGGGAACCAGGTTATTGGTTTAAGCAGGGTGATAACCGCGGAAGCTTGCGGTCGTGGTGTTGTTGTTATTGTCAGACTCTCTCGCATTTTCCTGCTTCTGTATCAGCGCCTATTTCTTATCACTTAGTCACCGCTTTCCGGCGCCAGGTCGCCAAGACCATAGCGGCGCAGTTTGGTATACAGGCTCTGTCTGCTCAGACCGAGCATTTCTGCCGCAGATGCACGATTGTCGCCAGTGATCTCAAGTGCTGCCTCGATGCAATAACGCTCGATCATATCTGTCGATTCCTGCACCAGTTCTTTCAGCGGCACACGACCAACAAGTTCGGTCATTTGCTGAACAGGCCGCGGAATCTTTCGTGCTTTTTTCGACTGATCTTCCAGCCTTAAGCCGATATCCCTTATTACGAAAGCAAAATAGCTATGTTCGCCATGAGTTACAGAGGTTGCGGATATTTCTACCTGTATCGAAGATCCATATTCACCGCGAAGCGTTGTTGCAAACAGGCGGACTTTTCCTTGCTCACGTAAATTTGCTGTAAGCACATTCAAATCAACGCCAGGTCTGCCCAGCCACTTGCCCAATGATTCTCCTTTTACCTGTTCTTCAGTAAATAACTCGGCTAATTCAAGGAAAGCCTGATTTGCTGCCACAATCTTGCCGTCGCTGGAGGTAATCACAAAGCCGTCAGGTGCACTTTCAACCAGCCGCAGTAATTTATCGCGGGCACTGCCCGTGGTTTTTTCCAGTTGCTGCATTTCTTTTGGAGATAGACGCACAAGATAAAGTGAGCTGCCATCCTGGGGAAAAAGCGATACTGAAACACTTACCTCTTCATTGTTTTTAGTAAGTTTGGCTTCGCCGTTTTCGATCTTGCCTGTGGCACGAACCCCGGCGAGTAATTGCTCGATAACTTCAAGACTACTTTTGTCAAAAAACTTGCTGAATTGCTGACCTGTTAAAGACGATTCGTCTGTTTCCAGCAATTGCATGGCGAAAGGATTAGCTTCAAGGATATTCTGGTTTTGCGAATCGACAATAAATACGGCCTCGGAAGACAATTTGAATAACAGACGATAACGTGTTTCCAGGTGTCGAAATTGCCAGTAATGGCGCTCCATAGATTGTTGTGCATTTAATAGCTGTTGCTGTAATGCCGCTACAGCCCCGAGATATCTGCCAACGGCAATGATACTGCCGTCTGTGCCAACCGATGCAGTAGAGTACTGTATCGGGATATCTGTGCCTGAAGTGGAGGGGTGATTCACCTGTCGCCAGCGGAAGTCTTCTTTCTCTTGCGGACCTTTTAGAAGCGCTTCTACCTTGCCACGACTCTCAACGGTAACGGTATCGACCCACGGCTGACCGAGCCAGTGACTGTATTCGTCCTCAGGTATTTCACTGTTGCCGATAGATAAGTCCTTAATGATACCTTTCTTGTCGATCACTAAAGCAACATCTGTGGAAACGGCAATCAGTCTGGCCGTATCTTCTGCGGGAAGGTCTTTAAATGACTTAAGGGGTGAACTAAATGGTTTCAAAATTAATGCTCCTGCAATAAGGGTCTAAGTCTGTACAAAACCTGGACGCCATCATCGTTGCAGTTAGCACAAAAGTAAATAGTTGCTTGTCTATCCCTTGTTGAATTACAAAGCCTGGACAAAAAATCATCATACACATGGTTCATTGGAGATCGAGTAGCTGTTCAGCCTGATGCAGGGCCTGAGAAGCATCGTTTGCAAAAGCATCCGCCCCGACTGCTGATATCAGTTCAGGATTTGTAGCGAATGCATGACCGCCAACCATGATATTAACAGAGGGATTTCTTGAAGAAGTTCGAATGGCGTTGATTGTTGAGATGAGTTGTTCACGGTGCATTTCTGCATACATCGAAATACCAACAATATGAAACCACTCGTTTTTGATGAGCTGAAATAAGTTTTGATCAGATACGCCTGGCCAACCCCAGACCTCCCATCCTCCGCGGTTAAAAAACTCGGTGAGTACACTCAAGCCAAAAGTATGTTGCTCGCCAGGTATTGGCGTTAGCAGAATACGCTTGTCCTGTTCCTGGTCAGGATTGTTATATCTTACTGATGCGCTTATCTCTCGCAGCAATTCCTGCAAGCGGCCGACGCCGATCGTCACATCGGTAAATGAACACTCATCCTCTTCCCACATAACGCCAAGTCGATGCGCCGCGGGTGTAAACAGCTCGAGATAGAGTGTTTCTGCAGAGACACCTGCATCTCGCAGAGAATTGACATAGTTTGAAATTTTTATAAAGTCCTGTTGGATCAGGAGCATGGAAAATTGCTCAATCTTGTCATCCAGGCTTATTGCAGAACCGCTACTTTCAGCAGTTTCTGCTTCAATCTTGCGATGAGTTTCAACAAGTCGCGGAATAATATTTGACTCAACCGTCTGCAGCAGGTTGAGCAGTTGCTCTTTGGACTCTTCTTCAAATGGTGGGCAGTACTCTTCGGTATTGTTGCCGGAGTTTTCCCCTAATGAACTTTGATAAACTGCGTCTCTATTGGTGAAACCAGCCATTTGTGCCTCCTCTTGAAGCGGCGAACAAATCGGATATTTTCGTTCACTGCTATTAATCACGAGACACCTCTTAATTATCTTTGCCTGATTACGGTTGTTTTCCACCGCTTGCCGGGCAATGAACCGTTGAGAATAAAAGAATAAAAAAGCCTAGTTTCTAGGATACTCTCCGGTTGCTTAATGTCAAGTGATCTTTACGTTTAGTTTAGTTGACAGTTCTTCTATACTGATCTAGATTGAATCACGAGGTCAATGCAGGGGGGGTAGCGCGCACCACAATGACAATAACAAGATCTCATCAGCATAGTAGACACCCTATATATACAACCGAGGAACGCCAGCGACGTGATGCATCACGCTGGACCACGGTGCAGGGCGTTCTCGCAATAGTGCAATTTTTTGTGTTTCTTGTGAGCCTGGGTCTGGTACTGAGATACCTGACAACGGGTGAAGGGTTCTTGCTGGCGTCTGTCTCAATCGTCTTCAAGACGTTGATCCTTTATTCGATCATGATTACCGGCTCCATCTGGGAGCACGAGGTATTCGGTCGCTATTTGTTTGCGCGACCATTCTTCTGGGAGGATGTAGTCAGTATATTCGTTCTGGCCCTGCACAGTTTTTACCTTATCGTTTTCTTTTTCGGGCTGGTTTCTGCTCACGACCAGATGCTGATCGCTCTGGTAGCTTACTCTTCGTATATTTTCAACGCAATGCAGTTTCTTTTTAAATTTCGCATGGCAACGCGACAAAACCTGGACACTTCAGAAACTACTGTAAGTGCCTATGGGCTAAGCCAATGACAGCGATTTCTGTCCAGTCATCTGAACAGAAAGGTTGCAAAGAACAACCCGTTTTACGTGAGCGCGGCCAGCGTGAAGTCTTTTGTGGATTGACCGGCATAGTCTGGTTGCATCGCAAATTGCAGGATGCTTTTTTCCTCGTTGTTGGTTCCCGCACTTGCGCACACCTGATTCAGTCAGCCGCGGGCGTAATGATTTTTTCAGAACCCCGTTTCGCTACCGCAATATTGCAAGATCGTGACCTGGCGGGTATGGCCGATTGTAATGAAGAGCTCGATCGGGTGGTTAATGAACTACTGGAGCGTCGCCCCGATATTAATACTCTGTTCCTGGTCGGTTCCTGCCCATCCGAGGTAATCAAACTTGACCTTGCGACTGCGGCGGCGCGTTTATCGCAGGAACAACAGGGCCGGGTGCGTATCCTGAGTTACTCAGGCAGCGGAATCGAAACAACCTTTACTCAGGGCGAAGATAATTGTTTGAAAGCCCTGGTCCCAGAGCTTCCTGAACTGGAGCAAGGTAAGCGCTCACTGCTTGTTGTCGGTACTCTCGCGGACGTCGTCGAAGATCAATTCAGCCGACTGTTTAACGACCTGGGTATTGAGTCTGTAGATTTTTTTCCACCACGAAGAGCAAACAAGCTGCCGGCTGTGGGTGAAGGAACACAAGTACTGCTTGCTCAGCCATTCCTTGGTGAAACGGCAAGGGCATTGATGTCCAGAGGTGCGAGCCTTCTATCTGCGCCTTATCCCTTTGGCGTCGAAGGCACGACTGCCTGGTTCCGTGCTGCAGCCGAGTCCTGGAACATCGACTCAGAACATTTTGATTCAGTGATGGCCATGCCTGCCGCGAGGGCAGAGCGAGCACTGGAACGTTATCGGGAAAAATTGCACGGCAAACGCATCAGTTTTTTACCGGATTCACAATTGGAAATACCGTTGGCCCGTTTTCTAAACAGAGAGTGCGGAATGCAGTTATGCGAGGTCGGTGTGCCTCATCTTGATCGCAAGCTGTTAGAAAAAGAACTCGAGTTACTGCCGGCCGAAGTTCGTTTGGCAGAAGGGCAACATGTTGAAAATCAGCTGGATCGTTTGCGCGAAGATGCACCCGATATCACTGTTTGTGGTTTGGGTCTGGCCAATCCGCTTGAGGCCGAGGGTTTCACAACCAAGTGGTCGATTGAACTTGTGTTTACGCCAGTGCATGGTTTTGAACAGGCTGCTGACCTGGCCGAATTATTTACCCGACCGATTAACCGAAGACAAAGGCTCGCTATCTAGCCATGCAATTAACACTATGGACATATGAAGGCCCGACGCATGTAGGCGCAATGCGCATCGCGACCTCGATGCAAGACGTTCATTACGTACTGCATGCACCGCAGGGCGATACCTATGCCGATCTGTTATTTACCATGATTGAAAGACGCAACAAGCGCCCGCCTGTTACTTACACAACCTTTCAGGCGCGCGATCTTGGCGGTGATACCGCCGGTCTCGTTATCGATACTATTCAAGAGGCCTATGACCGATTCAAACCTAATGCTTTGCTGGTCGGTGAGTCCTGTACTGCTGAACTGATACAGGACCAGCCGGGTGCACTGGCAGCCGGAATGGAATTACCCGTGCCGATAGTGCCTCTTGAATTACCGGCTTATTCGAAGAAGGAGAACTGGGGAGCAAGCGAAACACTTTACTATCTCATACGAACTGTTCTGGCCGAACAGATACAGCAGCCAGTTGAGCGTAAACCTGCAGCGCGCCCGAGGGCAAACCTGCTTGGAGCAACCGCATTGGGATTTCGTTGTCGTGATGACGTAGAAGAAATCAGTAAGTTGCTGGAAAGCATTGGTGTGGAAATTAATGTTGTTGCTCCTGAAGGCGCGACCGTCGACGATCTAAAACGTATTCCTGAAGCGGATTTTAATATCTGTCTTTATCCGGAAGTGGCGCTGACGACGTGTAAATGGCTGGAGCGTACTTTCAAACAGCCAGTCGTCACCACGGTCCCGATAGGTGTTGGCGCAACACTGGATTTCATAAAAGAAGTTGGTGAAATTACAGGGCTTGATGTCAGCGCTGCATGCGATGTTGATAATTCCCGCATGCCCTGGTATTCGCGTTCCATTGATTCAACATATTTGACCGGCAAACGCGTGTTTATCTTTGCCGACGCTACCCATGCACTGGCCGCTGCACGTATCGCTTCTGAAGAGCTGGGCTTTGAAGTTGTTGGCCTAGGTACTTACAGTCGCGAATTTGCCCGTGACGTTAGAGCCGCTGCAGAAAGCTACGGTATCGAGGCCTTGATCACCGATGACTACCTGGAAGTAGAAAGAAGTGTGACCGAGGCCGAACCGGAACTGGTACTCGGCACGCAAATGGAACGGCATATTGCCAAGCGACTGGGTATTCCCTGCGCCGTTATTTCCTCGCCGATACATGTACAGGATTTTCCTGCCAGCTATTCACCGCAGATGGGGTTTGAAGGCGCCAACGTGATCTTCGATACCTGGGTGCACCCGTTAATGATGGGCCTGGAAGAGCACCTGCTACACATGTTTCGCGATGATTTCGAATTTCATGATGGTTCTGCACCGTCACATCTTGGTACATCAGCAGAGCTGCGCGTAACAGAAACCGAACAGGAAACGCTTACCGGCATGGCCGATTCGACCGTACTGAGCTGGGAAGCGGATGCAGAAAAAGAACTCAAAAAAATCCCTTTTTTCGTTCGCGGCAAGGCCAGAAAGAATACCGAAGCCTTTGCCAATGAAAATGGTATTCAGCAAATATCAATTGAGACCTTATACGATGCCAAAGCGCACTTCGGCCGTTAACAAGACGCCTGTCAGGGTCGTTATAGTCACGCTGGATAATCATCTGGCCAGCGCCGTCGCACGCGCCAACCAGATGCTGGCATCTGAACTGCCGGGCATCACTGTCACACTGCATGCTGCCGCAGAATGGGGCGCACATCCGGAAGCCCTCAAGCAATGCCATAAAGACATTGCTGGTGCCGACATCATTATTACGACCATGCTGTTTATGGAAGAACACATCAAGCCGGTGATTAAGCAATTACAGGCTCGAAAAGATAACTGCGATGCATTTGTGGGTGCAATGTCTGCGCGGGAAGTCATGTTGTTAACGCGGATTGGCGATTTCGCAATGGGTGGGCCCCAATCAAGCGCCGTTGCACTACTGAAAAAACTAAGCGGTGCCGGCAAAAAGACAGCAAAAACGCGATGCTTTAGTTCCTGTTCGGATCAATGTGCGCGCCAGTGCAAGAGTTCCTCTGGTGCCGGTCAAATGGCAATGTTACGCCGCCTGCCAAAGATACTTAAATTTATACCCGGCAAGGCACAGGATGTCCGCGCGTATTTTCTGACTTTACAATATTGGTTGGCCGGTTCGGATGACAATGTCGCGAACATGGTGAAGCTGTTGGTCAACCGTTATGCAACGGGCAAAAGAAGCGCCTTAAAGGGCAGCTTGAAAGTCATTGACCCGACTGAATATCCTGATGTTGGCGTTTATCATCCTCAGCTGAAATCACGGATTGTTGCTGACATTAATAAACTGCCTCGGACCCGTAAGACAAAAAAATACAAAGGCACTGTAGGTTTGTTGATCATGCGTTCCTATGTGCTTGCCGGCAACAGTCGTCACTATGATGCTGTTATCGATGCGCTTGAAAAACAGGACATGCGAGTTATTGCCGCTTTTTCCAGTGGACTTGATTCACGTCCTGCCATCGAAAAATTCTTCATCAAAGACGACAAGACGCAGGTAGATGCAGTGGTTTCTCTGACCGGTTTTTCACTGGTCGGTGGTCCTGCCTACAATGATTCGGAGGCGGCGGCGGCCATGCTGTCACGGCTTGATGTGCCTTACATTGCTGCGCAGCCACTCGAATTCCAGAGCCTTGAACAGTGGGAAAGTTCAAACCATGGACTGATGCCTGTTGAGGCCACCATGATGGTTGCCATACCGGAGATCGATGGCGCCACCGGCCCCTCTGTCTATGGCGGCAGGTCTGATAATGCAGAGCAGCCTTGCGACATGCAAGCGCACCCTGAACGCATTAATGCGCTTGCGGAAAGAGTCAATCGCATGGTCACACTGAGAAATACCAAACGTGCTGATCGAAAGCTGGCAATGGTGATTTTTAATTTTCCGCCCAATGCGGGCAGCACCGGAACAGCCGCTTACCTTTCCGTTTATCGTTCAATGTTTAATACATTGAAAAAACTCAAGCTGGAGGGCTATACCGTAGACCTGCCAGAGAACGTTGATGCGTTAAGAGATAGTCTGTTGAAAGGTAATGCCGAGCAATATGGCACCGATGCCAATGTCCATGCGCTTGTATCGACAGACGATCATCTTCGACGGGAAACCTGGCTGAAAGAGATTGAGGCACAGTGGGGTCCGGCACCAGGCAAGCATCAAACGAACGGCAGTCACCTGTTTGTTCTCGGCGCTCAGTTTGGCAATGTATTTATAGGTATACAGCCGGCCTTTGGTTACGAAGGCGATCCGATGCGACTGCTGTTTGAAAAAGGCTTTGCGCCGACACACGCTTTTTCTGCTTTTTATCGTTATCTGCGCGAGGATTTTGGCACTCACGCGGTCATGCATTTTGGTACCCACGGGGCACTGGAATTTATGCCCGGCAAGCAGGTTGGCATGTCTGCTGACTGCTGGCCGGAGCGACTGATTGGCGACTTGCCCAATTATTACCTGTATGCAGCAAACAATCCTTCTGAAGGCGCCATAGCCAAGCGCCGTGCAGCCGCTACTTTAATTAGTTATCTGTCACCGGCTTTAAGTCAGGCAGGCTTGTATAAAGGACTGCTGGACCTGAAAGATTCTGTACAACGCTGGAGAGGGCTCGAGCCAGAAACTCCGGATAATGAAAAGCAGATGTTAGCGACTCTGGTACAAGCACAGGCGGTTGAAATGGATATGGCAACTCCGGAACCGGCCTGGGATATCGTTGCAGCGGAAAAGCATATTCTGAAAATTACCGCAGACATCATCGAGCTTGAGCAAACATTGATTCCTGAAGGTTTACACGTGATCGGTGAGTCGATGTCAGAAGCGTCTCGTAAAGATCTGCTCATGGCGATGGCAGAACCAATGGCAGTCGAGCTTAACGAGGCTGCAGCGGAGATACTTGCTGCAGGTGGTACTGCGAAAAAAGCATTGCAAGCAGCGGGTCTGCCGAACAACAAAGCACAGCTGCAACAATTCGAACAAATGGCAGGTATATCAAAGTTACTCGCTGAGGAGCACGAATTAGACTCAATAATACATGCCCTGGATGCGCGTTTTGTGCGTCCCGTTGCCGGTGGCGATTTATTGCGTACCCCGGATATATTACCTACCGGTCGTAATCTTCATGGTTTTGATCCATTCCGCATGCCGAGTGCGTTTGCTGTAACCGAAGGGGCGCGACAGGCAGAGATTATTATTCAACGACATTTGCAAGACTGTAATGAGTTTCCCAAATCCATCGCCCTGGTACTTTGGGGTACGGATAACCTGAAAAGTGAAGGCGCACCCCTTGCACAGGCGCTGGCCCTGATGGGAGCCCGGCCGCGATTTGACAGCTACGGACGCCTTTGTGGCGCTGAACTGATTCCGCTCAATGAATTAAAACGTCCTCGCATCGATGTTGTTGTAACGACATCCGGCATCTTTCGAGACCTGTTACCCATGCAAACAAAACTGCTGGCTGAGGCTGCCTATCTTGCTGCAGCCGCTGAGGAATCGATTGAAGAGAATTTTATCCGCAAGCACGCACTTGAATATCAGCAACAACATGATTGTGACCTGGAGACTGCCGCATTGCGCGTGTTCAGTAATGCCGATGGTGCTTACGGCTCTAACGTCAATCAGTTAATTGATAGTGGCACCTGGAACGAGGAAGACGAGCTGGTAGAAACCTATCAGAGCAGAAAGTGTTTTGCCTATGGACGTTCTGGTCAGGCAACTCAACAGTCGGAACTGCTTGAAAGTGTATTGTCCAGCGTCGACCTGACCTATCAAAACGTCGAGTCTGTAGAGCTGGGCGTGACATCACTGGATCACTACTTTGACACGCTGGGTGGTATCAGTCGTTCAGTGAAACGATCCAAGGGTGTCGAAGTGCCGGTTTACATTGGTGATCAAACCAGAGGCAAAGACGTCGTGCGCACACTCTCTGAGCAGGTCGAGCTGGAAACGCGAACACGTATGTTAAATCCGAAATTTTACGAAGGTTTGCTAGACCACGGTTACGAAGGCGTAAGTCAAATTGAATCACATATCACGAATACCATGGGCTGGTCAGCCACTACCGGGCAGGTAGCCAACTGGGTGTATGAACAAATTACTGAAACGTATGTACTCGATGAAGCAATGCGCGAACGACTTGCCGCGTTAAATCCGGCAGCGTCAGCAAAAGTTGCAAATCGATTAATTGAAGCGCATGAGCGCGACTACTGGAAACCGGATCCGGAGATGATGGAAGCCTTACGTAAGGCGGGCGATATTCTTGAAGACCGGCTTGAAGGCATTGGACAAGAGGCAGCAGCATGATGACAACGACGACAGTACCCTTCTCAAAAATCAAACGTCGACAAAAAGGTGAAGATGGAGAGGGAAGCGTTCAGGTACAAATGGACCCGAGTGTGAATATCGATACGGCCAAAGTTTTTGCCGTTTATGGCAAGGGCGGCATTGGTAAAAGCACAACGTCATCCAATCTATCTGCCGCGTTCTCCAAACTTGGCAAACGTGTTTTGCAAATAGGCTGCGATCCCAAACATGATTCTACCTTTACGCTTACCAAGAGCCTGGTGCCAACCGTTATTGATATTCTTGAAAGCGTCGATTTCCATAGCGAGGAATTACGACCGGAAGATTTTATTTACGAAGGTTACAACGGTGTTATGTGTGTTGAAGCCGGCGGTCCACCGGCCGGTACCGGTTGTGGCGGTTATGTTGTAGGACAGACTGTAAAGCTGCTGAAAGAACACCATCTTCTGGAAGATACCGACGTGGTGATTTTCGATGTGCTGGGCGACGTGGTATGCGGCGGCTTTGCCGCACCGCTGCAGCATGCAGAGCGTGCACTTATCGTGACAGCCAATGACTTTGATTCAATCTTTGCCATGAACAGGATTATGTCGGCAATCCAGGCCAAATCGAAAAATTATAAAGTCCGACTCGGCGGTGTTATTGCCAACCGCAGTGCGGCAACGGATGAAATAGATCGTTTCAACAATAAAGTGGGCCTCGACAAGATTGCCCATTTTCCAGATCTCGACGTGATACGTCGTAGCCGTCTGAAGAAATCCACCCTGTTCGAAATGGAGCCTTCACCGGAACTGGAAGCCGTTCAGAATGAATATCTGCGACTGGCCGAAACCTTATGGAACGGCACCGAACCCCTGGTAGGTACGCCGATGAAGGACCGTGAAATATTTGATCTGTTGGGATTTGATTGATGAGTAATGCGACTTACGAACAACGCCGTGGCGAACTCGAGGTTTACTTTGATAAAACTGCAGCGGCGGCATGGAAAAGACTTACCTCTGATGCACCGGTTGGCCGAATACGTGCGACCGTACGTGCCGGGCGTGACGAAATGCGTAACACATTACTGAACTGGCTACCCGATGATTTAACAGGTTGTCGCCTGCTTGATGCCGGTTGCGGTACGGGTACGTTCTCAATTGAGGCAGCACGACGCGGCGCTGATGTTGTGGCAATTGATTTGTCGACAACCCTGGTTGAATTGGCAAGGGAAAACTATAGTAACGAAACGGGTCCGGGCACGCTCGATTTCAGAGTCGGTGATTATCTTGATCCCGAACTCGGTGAGTTTGACTATGTCGTCGCCATGGATTCACTGATCCATTACCAAATACAGGATATGGTCAAGACACTGTCAGCGCTGTCTACCCGAACCCGCAGCGGTATTGTGTTCACATTTGCGCCGAAGACACCGGCACTGACAATGATGCATGCTGTGGGTCAGCTTTTTCCTCGTGGTAACAGGTCACCGGCAATCGAACCGGCAGCCGCAAAGATATTGCATAGCATGCTGTTATCCAATGACAGCCTGCAGGACTGGTCAATTGCAAGGACACATCGTGTATCCAGTGGGTTCTATACGTCACAGGCATTGGAGCTAAGTCGAGATGAATAAGCTTTATCAATTGCTGTATCGATTAAAAACAGTAACAGGTTCGCGACTGCTACCGTTTGCCGATGCGGTATCCGATGAGCTGCCATTTTTCAAATTGCTAAGACTGTCAATGTTTCAGGTTTCAGTAGGCATGGCTGTGGTATTGCTGAACGGCACATTGAATCGCGTCATGATCGTTGAACTGGATGTCAGCGCCTCGCTGGTTGCGATCATGGTTTCTTTACCGTTGTTATTTGCGCCGTTAAGGGTATTGCTTGGGTTTCGATCCGATAATCATGTGTCTTACCTGGGTTGGCGGCGCGTGCCTTATATCTGGTTCGGATCACTACTTCAGTTTGGCGGGCTGGCCATTATGCCTTTCGCATTAATTGTCCTGTCCGGTGATACGACTGCACCGACATGGGTGGCTCAGGCGGCTGCGGCACTGGCATTTTTATTAACCGGTATAGGTTTACATACGACACAAACGGCGGGTCTTGCACTTGCTACAGATGTGGCTCCGGAAAAGTCGCGTCCCCAGGTTGTTGCGCTACTTTATGTCATGTTACTGGTCGGGATGATGATCAGCGCGCTTGGCTTCGGTGCATTACTCTCTGATTTCAGTCAGGTACGTTTGATACAAATTATCCAGGGTGCCGCTGTTGCGACGATGGTATTAAATGTGATTGCGCTCTGGAAACAGGAAGCACGTAATCCGAAACTGACAGCTGAAACCAGGAAGCGTCCCGATTTCTTCCAGGCATGGGGCCAGTTCAGTAAAGGCAATCGCACAACCAGGTTCCTGGTCACTGTCGGTTTAGGAACTGCTGCATTCAGCATGCAGGATATCTTACTTGAACCCTATGGTGGCCAGATACTGCATCTTTCAGTCAGCGCTACAACGGTGCTGACCGCATTACTGGCAGGTGGAACACTGGTCGCCTTTATGCTTGCTGCAAGATTATTAAGGCAAGGTGTCGATCCCTATCGACTGGCCGCGTTTGGTGCACTGATCGGCATCTTTGCGTTTACTGCCGTGATCTTTGCAGAGCCTCTCGAGTCAGTAAACGTATTTCGTATTGGTACAACCCTGATAGGTTTTGGTGGAGGCCTGTTTGCGGTAGGCACACTTATCGCCGCAATGAGTATGGATAAACATGGCCATACTGGCCTTGCGCTCGGCGCCTGGGGTGCGGTGCAGGCTACGGCCGCTGGTGGTGGTATCGCATTAGGTGGGGCACTGCGCGATGTTATTTCAAGTCTTGCTGAAAATGGTTTTCTCGGGCCTGCATTGAACAGCGCGGCTACGGGATACAGTGCTGTTTATCACATCGAGATTGCGTTGCTATTTGCCACGCTGGTCGCCATCGGGCCATTGGTAAGAAGTATAGATGTAAAGCAGTACAGGTCTACAACGAAGTTTGGACTGGCTGAGTTTCCAAGCTAGTCAGTAATTAAGAGGAGGTTAACAATGTCAAGCAACATAACCGGCTATATAGATGTAGCACAAATATTGTTATACGTGTTCTGGATCTTTTTCTTTGGACTAATCCTGCATATCAGGAAAGAGGACAAACGAGAAGGCTATCCAATGGAAGCAGATCCTGCCAATCCATCTGAAAAAAATAAGCGGCATATGGTTGGCTATCCTGATATACCCAGCCCGAAGGCATTCAGAATGCCTGACGGTTCAGTACGCTATGCACCGCATCCGGATAAGCAGCCGGAGTTAAAGGCCAAGCCGGTTGCACGTTGGCCTGGCGCACCGCTCGCGCCAACAGGTAATCCTATGACCGATGGAGTTGGTCCGGGTGCCTATGCACTGCGTGAAGACGTAGCAGAGATGAATCTGGATGGTAAACCAAGAATAGTGCCGCTGCGCGCGGACCCGGAATGGCACGTTGCCGAAGAAGATCCCGATCCGAGAGGATTTGCAGTGGTCGGTTGTGATGGCAAGATTGCCGGCAAGGTTGTCGACATCTGGGCAGATCGTGCGGAACCCAAGATACTTTACTTTGAAGTCGAACTGCCCGCCGCCGCGGAAGGCATGCCAGCCAAACACGTCATGCTACCGTTTAACTTCAGCCGTATTGATGCTTATTACAAACGTATCAAGGTTAAGTCAATCAAGGCGAGCCAGTTTGCCGATGTGCCTGGACTGAAAAATCCGGACCAGGTTACCAACCTGGAAGAAGAAAAGATTATGGCCTACTACGGTGGTGGTCACTTATACGCCACACCTGATCGACAGGAGCCATGGGTATGAGTGAACTGGGAGAATTTGATAACGAGACTGAGGAGGGACTGCCGGAATCGCTGCCGGCTGGTGAAAAAATCCTCTGGCAAGGGGCGCCAGCATGGCAAAGACTGGCCTATGATGCCTTTCATCTGCGCAAACTGGTGGTTTATTTCCTTATCATATTAATCATACAGTCGACCTATACTCTGGGTGGTGGACAGACTTTAACTCAAGCTGCGATTGCCGCCGCAGGACTGACGGCATCTGCAATGCTTGCGGTTGGATTGTTTGGGCTTATTGCCTGGCTAATGGCACGTGCAAGCCTGTATACCATTACCGACAAACGTCTGGTCATGCGTATCGGCGCTGCAATAAGCCTTAATATCAATATCCCGTTTCAACAGATAGATGCGGCTGCCTTGAGGTTAAATCAGGATGGCAGCGGTGACATACCGCTGACGATAAATCAGGAACAGCGTATTTCCTATTTTTTGATGTGGCCTCATGTTCGTCCCTGGCAGTTTAAAAAACCTGAACCCATGTTGCGAGGTATACCGTGTGCTTCCGAGATTGCGGAAAAACTGTCAGAGGCACTGCAGGTTGCTTCTGCATCGGCTACAGAAAGTTCCAGGGTTCAACCAGTTGAAACAGATGCATTTACTTCATCAAACCGGCATACACAGGCTACGGCGATAGCCTGAACAGGAGAAAGTTATGAGTGATCCTTTTGAAGGTCGGCCAGTACCCAGAATGGCCCTGCTTGGAGGTTTCTTTTTGATTATCACCTCTATCACGCTAGCCGCATATTCGAGTTTTTCCGGTGTCGGTAAATCCCAGGTTTCCGAATCAGAAACGGTTGAGCAGCTTGATTTGTTTTTCCAGGACCGTGACGACGGTGCAGTAGATGTTGTTGCTGCCAATGACGGCACTGTACTGGAGACGCTGCAGGTGGGTGAAGGAGGATTTGTTCGGGTTGTTATGCGAGGCATGGTGCGCGATAGAAAGGCCCGCAACATCGGGCCGGAAATTCCATTCAGATTAATAAGGCGTGCTGACGGCAGAGTGATGATCACAGATCCGGCGATAGATAACCGTATTGACCTTGAACCTTTTGGTGCGAACAAGGATGCCTTTGCACGTTGGTTAAAAACACAGACGCCGTCTTATACAGCGGAATCAAAATTCAGTATGCAGCAGTCCTAAGTTTTAGCAGGAGAAGAAAGATGAATACAGCGGTCATGAATGAAAAAGTATCACTAGAAACAACCGAAAAGGCGTTGCAGGAGAATATTATTTCGCCAAGGTTTTATACGACGGACTTTGATGCACTGGATAAACTCGATGTGAGTTCTGTTCGGGAAGAATGGGACCTGATGATGGACGAGTACAGGCGCGATGAAAATGCCGGTCATTTTGAGCGCAGCGAAGAATTCAAGGCAGATATAGAATCACTGCCGCCTGACCTACGTAAGGAATTCCTTGATTTTCTGGTCAGTTCGGTGACCTCGGAATTTTCCGGCTGTGTCCTTTATTCGGATATCAAACGTAAGGTAAACAACCCGGACATCAAGGAACTGATGGGTTACATGGCACGTGATGAATCACGACATGCCGGTTTCATCAACCATGCACTTAAAGACTTTGGTATGGGTGTGGATCTTGGCTTCTTAAAGAAAACCAAGAAATATACCTATTTCAAACCAAAGTATATTTATTATTCTTTATACCTTTCTGAAAAGATTGGTTACGCTCGGTACATTAGTATTTATCGTCAACTTGAAAGACATCCGGAATATCGTTTCCATCCGATCTTTCTCTGGTTCGAACGCTGGTGTAATGACGAGTATCGCCATGGTGAGACGATTGCATTGATGATGCGCGCGCAGCCGGACTTGCTGAAGGGCTATAACAAACTCTGGATCAAGTTTTTCCTCCTGGCTGTATTTGCAACGATGTACGTGCGCGACCATACGCGTCCTGCAATGCATGCAGCAATGGGACTGGATCCAACTGAATATGATAAACAGGTATTCCATATTACTACCGAGATCTCAAAACAGATCTTTCCAGTGAAACTGGATATCGATAACCCGCAATTTTATAAGTTTATGGATCGACTTCGGGATATCGGTGCCGAGGCAGAACAGGCACGTCAGCAGGGCGGTGTAATAGGCACGCTTAAACGAGGCGTCTGTTACGCAAAAGGGCTGACCAATTTCGCCAAGCTTTATTTTATTCCGTCTGTTTCGAATGAATTACCGGATAAAGTAAGAATGGCACCAGTCTGGTAAGCGGAATAGTCCTGATAACATGTTTGATTACGGACTACCGGTTTTTTACGCACTGTTCCTCTGGTGGTTCAGTACCGGACTGATCGTCTATCTTGACGGTTTGCCAAGGCATACATTTCGTAACAGTATGCTGGTTGCGTCAATCTTACTGGTTGTTGCCTTGATTGGCTTAAGCAAATCAAGTATGGATGCGAGTGTTGGCGGAGCGCTACTGGCATTTACCTGCGGACTCATGGTCTGGGCCTGGCAGGAACTCAGTTACTTTATGGGTTACGTTACCGGTACGCGCAAAGAAGTCTGTGAAGAGAACTGTAGTGGCTGGAAACATTTTGGTCATGCTCTTCAGGTCAACCTTTATCATGAAATTTCAATTATTGCCGGAGGTTTCATCGTTATCGGACTGACCTGGGGTGGCGCAAACCAGGTAGGCACATGGACCTATCTTTTACTATGGTGGATGCAGCTAAGCGCAAAACTCAATGTCTTTCTAGGGGTAAGAAACCTTAGCGAGGAATTCCTGCCCGATCATATGCACTATATGAAAAGCTTCCTCAGGAAAAAGTCGATGAATTATCTTTTTCCTGTTTCAGTCACCGTGCTGACTGCTATTTGCGTGTTAATGATCCAGCAAGCGATGGTTTCCGAGTACGGAGCATTTGTTACCGCTGGTTATGCAATATTGGCTACCATAGTTGCAATGGCCTTGCTTGAACACTGGTTACTTATCTTACCGCTACCTGCTACAGCGCTTTGGAACTGGTGGCTGAACCTGAAGGAAGCCAGACAACTTCGAGAGAAAACCTATAAAGACGGTGTATTTTCAGTTGGTAATCCGAGCTTTCCAGCGCAGGCACTGGCTACAGCGGGACCAGATAGAACGATCAATACTTCCGGCACTAACTGTTCGGTAAGACCAGAATCTACCCGGGATGTCGGCAGTGGCGAGTACTAGAGCGACAAAGAAAAAAACCAAAAAGAAAACGACTCGTGCAAAAACTGTAGCAAGCACACGTATCGAGTATCCGTTTTCGGCCATCGTTGGTCAGGAAGATTTAAAACAGGCATTAATCTGTGCTGCAATCGATCCGACCCTGGGTGGCGTACTGATCTTTGGTGACCGTGGCACAGGCAAATCAACTACCATTCGTTCGCTGGCGGCACTGTTGCCAAAAATGCGGGTTAATGTCGACTGTCCTTACAATTGCGATCCCGACACACCTGAACTGGCCTGTGAACGATGCAAGGCAAGGGAACATGAAGGTTCCTTAAAGAACCGTCTTGTGTCAGTACCGGTAGTCGATTTACCGCTTGGCGCTACAGAAGACCGGGTTGTGGGCGCGCTCGATCTTGAACATGCCCTGAGTAAAGGTGAGAAGGCCTTTGAACCCGGTTTGCTGGCGCGGGCGCATCGTGGTTTTTTGTATATCGATGAAGTCAACCTGCTTGAAGATCATCTGGTTGATTTACTGCTGGATGTGGCCGCCTCGGGAGAAAACGTTGTCGAACGGGAAGGTCTCAGCGTCAGGCATCCGGCCAGATTCGTTCTGGTTGGGAGCGGCAATCCGGAAGAAGGTGAACTCAGACCGCAGCTGCTGGACAGGTATGGCCTATCCGTAGAGGTAAAAACACCCGAGGACATTGCCCAGCGCATAGAAGTGGTACGTCGACGGGATGCCTATGAACAGGACCCGGCAGCCTTTGCTGATAAATGGAAAAATAAAAATGCACGCCTGCGCCGCCAGATCAAGGATGCACAGAACAGACTCGCAAAGATAAAAGTACCTGATAAGTCACTGGAGATGGCTTCTCGTCTGTGCATCGCGCTCGGCACAGATGGCCTCAGAGGAGAACTGACTTTAATGCGTGCAGCCAGGGCATTGGCCGCCTGTACCGGTGAAAACAGTGTTAACGAAGAACATATCAAACAGATGGCAGCTTCTTCACTGGGACATCGTCTGCGTAGAAACCCGCTGGATGATGCAAGTTCAAATGTGCGTGTTGACCGCGCTGTTGAAGAGGTCTTTTCAGCATGATGGAAGAAAGACTTCCTGAAAATACAAAATGGGCTGACGCGACACTGGCCGCGGCGTTATTTGCCGTTACGCCCGAAGGCATAAATGGAATTAACCTGCGCGCGCAGCCGGGCCCTGTTCGAGATGCCTGGTTATCAGGTATGCGCAAGCTGTTACCTGCTGAATCTGCCTGGCGGCGCATTCCAACGGGTATCACTGATTCAAGATTAATAGGTGGACTGGATCTTGCCGCCACGCTTAAACAAGGCAGACCCGTTGCTGAGCAAGGCTTGTTGGCTGAAGCTGATGGTGGCTTTGTGATACTGGCCATGGCCGAGCGTGTTGCCCGGAACGTTGCCGCCGTGCTTGGCAGTACGATGGACGCGGGCGAACTCATACTCGAACGTGATGGGCTGACTAGCAGAACCGATACCCGATTCGGGATAATCGCGCTGGATGAAGGCATTACTGATGATGAAAAGACGCCAGCCAGTTTGCGAGAAAGGTTTGCATTCGAAATTAACCTGGAAGGTATTTCATACAAGGAAACGGACTTCTGGCCTTACACGGCTAATGATGTGTCGCTGGCACGTTCCCGCCTGGCTGACATTACGATTACCGATGACCTGTTACAGGTGCTTTGTATCACCGCCATGCAGCTCGGCATCTCTTCGCTGCGCGCCCCGTTACTTGCGCAACGGGTAGCAAGAGCAGCTGCGGCCTTGGCAGGTACAGAAACGGTGGCTGAAGAACATATTGTTCTCGCATGCAAACTGGTCTATGCACATCGTGCCACTTGTGCCCCGGCTCAGGAGGAAACTCAGGAGGATGCTCCGCAGCAGGATAATACGCCTGAGCCGGCTGCTGATTCTGCAGATGATGAACAGGACTCACAGCAGAACGAGTTGCCGGAGGATCTGGATGATATTGTCCTGGCTGCAACCCAGGCTATTTTATCGCATAAGCTACTCGAACAACTCAAGGCCGGGGCGAGCAGTCGCAGTAATCGTTCTGATAACGCAGGCCGATCCAACTCAATCAAGCAAAGTCAGATGCGTGGACGGCCCGTTGGCGTGCGCAAGGGTAAGCCGGGCAATGGCGCTCGCCTGAATGTTATAGAAACGCTGCGTGCGGCAGCACCCTGGCAGGCACTAAGAAACAGAGATGAACTCATTGATCAATACGCTTCGCAAACTCAGCGCCGAGTGTCTGTGCAAAAAGAAGACTTTCGTATAACGCGATTTAAACAACGCACGACAAACACCACTGTCTTTGTTGTTGACGCATCCGGCTCCTCTGCGCTGAACAGACTCGCTGAAACCAAGGGAGCAGTCGAGCTGCTATTGTCAGAGTGTTATCAACGCCGCGATCAGGTGGCATTAATCGCTTTTCGTGGGCGCGCTGCGGAACTGGTTTTACCACCGACACGTTCGCTGGTCAGGGCAAAACGTTTACTGGCCGGTCTGCCCGGTGGCGGAGCCACACCGCTGGCGGCAGGTATAGCTGCGGCAGCGGCGTTGGCGGATCAGATCAAGCAGCGTGGAGAGATACCTTCGATCGTGCTACTTACCGATGGACGTGCCAATATAAACAATGAAGGTCAGGCTGACAGATCTACTGCCGAGGAAGATGCATTAATGGCAGCAAGGCAGATTCGCGGCGCACAAATATCCGCGATGGTTATTGATACATCGCCCCGTGCGCAGCCGTTCAATCGTCAGGTTGCTGAAAATATGGACGCTCATTATCTGGCTTTACCGCATGCCGATGCCAGGACACTGTCAGAGGCGGCCATGGGTTCAGCCTTCACAACAAAACAGCAGAGTTTATCTGCGGCTGGCTAGAGGAGGTTTGATATGACAGGCAAGTTA
>CAJIBF010000140.1_pt1 | contig 19546 bp, 17 predicted proteins | sample 9199291 | NCBI WGS metagenome assembly CAJIBF01 (sample SAMEA7708293, study PRJEB35096) | sediment metagenome | biome: marine neritic benthic zone biome [ENVO:01000025]; feature: sediment [ENVO:00002007]; material: shallow marine sediment [ENVO:03000034] sea grass bed [ENVO_01000059] ...
AATGTCTTCCTTGACCTTTGATTTACGAGTAAGGCCTTCAATACTCACTTGCAGAAAGCGAGCACGGCTTTTTCCGGAGAAGTTAACTATAAAAGGTGGATCAAGTGAGAAGTAAAAGGCTTCGCCGAGACTATCCTCTTCTTCACCTTCCAGACCTTCCTCACTGGCTATAGAACTTTCATCGACGGCAGCATTGGCATCGTCATTACCCATCAGGAAAAATGCACCTGCACCGCCACCACCAAGCACAACCAGTGCAGCAACGATAATAAGCAGCAAAGGTTTTTTCTTTTTGCCCTGCTCTTCCTCTGCCGCTACGTCTTCAGTTTCATCGCCTTCTGCCATGTTTTGATCTCCGTGTTAATTAATATGAATAGGTTTAGCAAGCACTATGCCATGAATTTTTTATATATTTTTCAATTAGATACGAAAGCCCGAGAAAAGCCTGTCAAGCTTTTGACAGAGAGGAAAGTAACGAGGACAGCTTATGCTTGCATCGAGCAAGCATTTACAGGCAAAAAAGAATTAATCAGACGTAATGATCGATGAGTCCGGCATCGATGATTTGAACGTGTTCCTGCTCGGCATCATGATGCTCAATATCATGTTGTGCGGTTGTGGCAAGTGCATCCCCTTGTTCATGATTGAAATGACGTCCCTGTTGCGAGGATTGCTGGGATACATTTGCATCTGCCAGACTTAAACCATTTTGTGCAAACATTTCCCGCAATCTTGGAAAAGCTTCTTCAATAGCGTCGCGAACTGCCGAATGATTTGACACAAAATGAACGCTGGCCTGATCCTGGTTCATGTTGACCCGCACTTCAATTGGGCCCAGTTCAGGCGGGTTTAATAGTATATGCGCCGACTGCACCTTGTTATTAACCATTAACATCAGTCGGTCTCCCACCGACCTGCCCCATTCGGCCTGGTTAACCGGTACTTCAATACGCGGTAATTGAAATGTGGGATGCTCCTGTTTACTGATGGATTGCGCCAGGGCCGGATTGACAGAGTTAATACCGGTCAAGTTTATTTTGTCCGGTGCTGAAAACTGTTCCGGCAGCCTGGTATTTTGCAACTCCTGCATTAACGTCGCAGGTGGTGTCTTGCTATCCGGTTCACCCAGTAGCGATTTAAGTCCCGCAAGCTGTTGTAGCATGTCCGGTTCTATCTCTTCCTGTACGCTTTGTTCTGAAATTGATTGCGTATTAATAACGGCGTTTTTAATTACATCATTCTGCGATAAACCGGATTGTAGTGCCGCTTTATCTAAAACGGGTAAACCGAGTTCACCGCGCTTAAACTCGCTGCTGTTCCCTGGCGTATTCAACAGTGAATTATCTGACATTGTGCTTATGCCAGGTAATATATTGAGAGAGTTGATCGGGCTGGCACCAGGTAATAAAGGCTGTGGCTGACCTTGCTGCTGTAGCAGTGAGTCCAGTAAAGCCGGGTCCAGTTCCTGTAATGCGGCAAGACCAGGCGGCTGAGTATTGCCGCTAATTTCCGCCAGCTGTTGCCATAACTCGGCAAATGCACCAGTGAACTCCGGGCTTTCTGACAACGCCTGATCGAATGACGATGAGCTAGTTAAGCCATTGTTTCCTAATGCATTATTAGCACTTAATAAGCCGCTTGCTAACAGTGGGTTCAATTTATTTTCCTGTAAATTCAAGTATTACAGGAGGGTAATTGCAACAGCCGTGCCAGCCTGGATTAGCGTCTGGCCATTTGTGCCTGGGAAAGGTCGTCAAGACTGTTCTGTTCGCGGAGTGCCTGCAATCGCTGCTCCGTTTGCTGGCAACGTTCAAAGATATTCTGCATCGTATCGAGCTGCTGTTTTTGATTTAACCAGTTCTGTCTTTCCTGGTTACTCATTTTCTCCTGGATCCGTATTTGCTCATTTAACATGCGAATGCCTTCATCAATCTGCAAGATAAATGCCTGTTGTTCACGCATTTGTTTAATCGATATTTTTTGTTGTTCTGGCACGAACATTTGCAGATATTCCTGTTTATAGCTCAGCATCTGTTGCAAACGCTGCCTGATATTGGCAAGTGCAAGCTGCGTCGCGGCAAACCCTTTTGCGGCGTGACGCTCACGGTTGTGCTTAAGCTTTACAATCGTTTTAATGCGCTGGGAGCGGGTCATCTTGTTGTTCCTGTTCAACTAATGCCTTGCTGGATTCCTGCTGACAATCAGCCAGCAGTTGTTGCAGCTGTTGTAGTGACTCGTCATAGTTCACGTTTTCGTCCATGTTCTGACTGGCAAATGACTGGAAATGCGGTTGCATACTAATGGCAAGATCCAGTTGTGGATCGGCACCTGGCTGATAGGCACCGACACTGATTAAATCCTTGTTCTGCTGATAAACGGAATTAAGCTGTCGAATTATCAGCGTTTGTTCCTGATGCTGTTTATCAGTGATCATATTCATGGCACGACTGATAGACAGTTCAATATCTATAGCCGGGTAGATGCCAGACTCAGCTATCTTACGCGACAGCACGATATGACCATCCAGTATTGCCCGGGCAGAATCCGCAATAGGATCGTTATCTGCATCGACTTCAGTCAATACCGTATAGATTGCTGTAATAGAACCCTGATCGTTAGCGCCATTACCCGCGCGCTCAACCAGCTGCGGTAACCGTGTGAAAACAGAAGGTGGATAGCCGCGCGTTGCCGGTGGTTCACCAATGGTCAATGCAATCTCTCGCTGTGCCTGGGCAAATCGTGTTAATGAATCCATCAACAGTAAGACATGCTTGCCCTGGTCGCGGAAATACTCGGCAATACTCGTCGCCAGTAACGCACCATGCAGGCGCATCAGTGGCGGGTCATCGGCCGGGCTGGCTATAACTACCGAACGTGCGAGGCCGGCTTCGCCAAGGCTTTGCTCGATGAACTCCTTGACCTCGCGACCACGTTCACCGATCAGTCCGACAACAATTACATCGGCCTCGGTAAACCGCGCCATCATGCCAAGCAATACACTTTTACCCACGCCACTGCTCGCAAACAGACCCATACGCTGTCCGCGACCAATAGTGAAGAATGTATTTATCGTGCGGATACCTACATCCAGAGGTTTGGTTATCTTGGAACGCTGTAACGGATTTATTGGGCGGCCCGTCAGCGGTACCTTGTCTTTAGCCTTGATAGCTGGGCCGTTATCAAGTGGCTTGCCTGCACCGTTAACGATACGTCCAAGCAGATCTGGCCCGACGGATACATCTCCGGCACGACCCAGTGGGATAACGCGTGCATTAGGAGAAAGGCCGTGTGGCTGGCCAGTTGGCATCAAATAAAGGTTGTCACCGGAAAAACCAACCACTTCCGAATCGATTAGTGTCTGATCGTTATTTTTAACCCTGCAGTAATCACCAATAGCGGCACGACAACCGGTTGCTTCCAGCGTTAAACCAACCATTCGGGTTAAACGGCCCTGCACTGTTAGCGGAGTCGGCAGCTTATTAATGTCTTGCAGTCGGACTAGACGTTCTTGCCAGACTGGCCTTCGATCGGCATCAGGTGTCATTGTCATTGCGCCTGTCATCACCCAGCATTTTTACTGCAATTGCAGAAAGTCTTGCTTCTATAGTGGCATCAATATATGAAGATTCAGTTTCAACCCGGCAGTCACCGCGAGATAACAGCAGGTCTTCTTCAAGACGCCAGCTTTGTTCATCTTCCCCGATCGACAATGCACTGCGTACCAGTTGCATATCTTCCGGGTGCAGAAAAATTCTCGGGTTTCTGGCCGAGATAGGTAATGCAGTAACCGCTTCGCGAACAACAGCGACAATCTCACCCGGTTCCAGTTTGATTTCGCGGCGCACCAGCTGTCTTGCGATAGCAAGAGTTAACTCGGCGATATTATGTTCGATATCATCGTCGAGCTGTTCAATCGGTTTTGCCATTACCTGACATAGCGAGGCAAGATGCTGGATTTTTTCTCTTAATTCCGACTCGGCCTGCTCTCGTCCTTCCTGATAACCCTTATCGAGACCTTCCTTGCGTCCCATCTCAAAACCTTCGTCATAGGCATCCTGATGCAGGCTCTGCATTTGATTGGCAGTAGGCGGCATAATGCCATCATCATAATCTGTTGCTATCTTGCCCTGCACCAGCGGCTCCTGCCATTCGCTATAGTCCAGTGCCTCACTCGCCGGCAAGACTCGTCTGGTATTATTCATATATAGAGTTATCCATTAGTCGACTGTTAAACCAGTTCTTCTTCCGCATTGGCTCCCAGTGTAATCTGGCCTTCATCGGCAAGACGTCTGGCAATGGTCAGTATTTCTTTCTGGGACTGTTCTACCTCGCTCAGTCGTACCGGTCCCTTGGCCTCGAGATCGTCGCGTAGCATCTCGGCAGCACGCTTAGACATGTTCTTGTAAATTTTTTCCTTTAGCTCATCGTCGGCCATCTTCATTGCCAGCAACAGGTTGTCGGTAGACACTTCTCGCAAAATGGTTTGCATGGCCCGATCATCCACACCGATTAAATTATCAAAGACAAACATCAGGTCCTGTATTTCCTGTCCGAGGTCTTCATCGACCTCTTTTATCTTCTCCATGATTGCTGCTTCAGAAGTAGACTCGATGAAGTTCAGAATGTCGGCTGCGGCCTTGGTTCCGCCTATAGTTGAAGACTGCACACTGTTACCACCTTTAAGCTGGCGCTCAAGGGTTTCATTTAATTCACGCATCGCGGCGGGCTGAACACTTTCCAGTGTTGCGATTCGCAGAAGCAGATCAGAACGTACTTTTTCAGGAAACAGGGCAATGATCTCTGCTGACATATCGCTTTCCAGATAGGAAAGAATAATAGCAATAATCTGCGGATGCTCATTGGCAATCAGTTCAGCCACAGATTTGGGATTCATCCACTTCAATGATTCCAGCCCTTTTGAATTACCACCAACCAGGATACGGTCTATCACACTGGCCGCTTTTTCCTCGCCCAGTGCGTTATGCAGTACATTGCGCACGTAGTCATCGACGCCGACACCCAATGCCGTCTGCTGATTAACAGTATTCATGAATTCGCCGATCACGTTATTCACCATATCCTTGGAAAGATCGCGAACCGTGGTCATAGCAATACCAATACGCTGGACTTCTTTCGGGCCCATCAGCCTCAGGACTTCCGCGGCACACTCCTCACCCACAGTCATCAGCAACACGGCCGCTTTCTGTGTCGGGTCCAGACCATTGGATTGCTTGGCCGCCACTATTCTTCTCCTACCCAGTTACGCACAACCTGTGCTGCCAGTTTCGGATCGGTTGAAACCATGTCCTTAACATTTTGTATTGACATATCATACTCAGGCGCCGCTTCGAGTTTTTTCATTTCCTTCGCGGAAGGTAATGCCTGGCCACCGTCAGCGGTCAATTCACCCGCCGCGCCCATAGCAGTTCCGGCCAGGGCCGACTGATGCAGGGTCATTTCCTTATTCGTCATATTTTTTATCGCCGGCTTGAGAATGCCGAACACGATAAACAGTACCAGCAAACCGCCCAGCGCCTGTTTGGCAATATCCCAGACCCAGGCCTCCTGCCAGATAGGTGTTGCCGGCGGCGGCTCTATCGCTTCCGGAGTGCTGAACTCGGCATTCATGACGTTGACCGTATCACCGCGTAATGCGTTAAAACCGATCGCTTCCCTGACCAGCTGTGTGATTCGGTTCAGTTCTTCCGGTGTATGTTCTACCTTGCTGATCTTGCCCTTATCACCAACGACCTTTTTATGATCAACGACCACGGCAACGGATAAGCGACTGAGGGTACCTACCGGCGTGCGGGTATGACTGATTGTTTTATCCAGTTCATAATTACGCGTCGTGCGTTTTTGCGTGCTGCCAAGGGCCGCACCCGGATTGCTATTAATGGTTTGATTTTCGCCGGCGAATTCGGGGGCAATCCCTTCCGCCGCTGGCTGGTTGGATAGCGCACCCGGTACGCCACCGGCACTGGCGTTTGATTTGGCATCTTCTTCCAGTCGCTCGCTGCGAATTGCCGGCGTGTCGGGGTTATAGGATTCACGTGTCTGTTCTGAATGAGTAAAATCCAATTCCGCCGTGACCTGTGCCTTGACACCATCAGGACCAAGAATCGGTACAAGAATATTCTCAATGCGCTTGATATAGGAATTTTCAACTTCAGCGGTGTACTGAAACTGCGTCGCCGTCATCGCCAGTTCGGCTGAGGAATGACTGTTGGTCATAAGACGACCGAATTGATCCACAATACTGACATTGGCCACCTCAAGACTTGGGACACTAGCTGCAACCAGGTTGGCGACGGCTGCTACCTGGCCGGCCTCAAGGCGATGACCGGGATAAAGATCGAGTAACACAGAAGCACTGGCTGATTTACGGTTGCGCAGGAATACGCTTTCCTTGGGTAGCGCCAGATGTACCCTGGCCGCTTTAACAGCACTGACCTGACCTATGGATTTTGCCAGTTCTTTTTCCAGTGCATGTTGATAGCGTGCCTTTTCAATAAACTGACTGGTGCCCAGTTTCTGTTCTTCATTTAGCATGCCAAAGCCGCTACTGGCATTTCTTGGCAAACCATCGGCGGCCAGTTTCATGCGCGCTTCATGCACTTTGGAAGAGGGAACCATGACAGCACCGCTGTTAGGATCAAGTTTGAAATCGATACCCGCTTTCTGAAGTGCCTCGACGACCTGCGATGCATCCTGATCAGACATGCTGCCATACAGCAGACTGTAATTAGGCGTCTGCGACCAGAGTACAACGTATACGCCAAGTGCGACGCTGGCTGCGATGGCAAACAAAAACCCTATTTGTCGAAAGAATAGCGTTCGCTTGATATCAGCCGGGATTACAACAGTTTCTGCTTGTGTGGCCATAGTTTTAACTCAAGAAATATTAAACCTGCATGTTCATGATCTCCTGGTAGGCCGTGACCAGTCTGTTTCGTACCTGGGTCATAGCCTGAAAGGAGATAGAAGATTTTTCTGACGCTATCATGACGTCTGTTAGTTCGATATTCGGGTTACCCATTTCAAACTGGCGCTTAAGTTCGCTGGAAGCCTGTTGCGCCTCGTTCACTTTACCCACCGCATCCTTGAACAGGTTGGTAAAATCAGGGTTGGTATTATTTGCCTGTGCTGATTCCTGAATATTGCTGGCCCGATCTGCCATGGTCCTCATCTGTACAAGCAACTGGTCCATATTGACTTCGTTCATCGTTTTTGTCCCCTTGTTACAATTAATTGGCCGGAATACTGATACCCTGTTCACGCATACGCGCCAGTTTATAGCGCAGCGTGCGTGGACTTATGCCGAGTTTCTCTGCTGCTGACTTCCTGCTGCCCATTGCATCGCGCAGCGCTTCGATGATCATATTGTGTTCATGATCTTTCATGTCACTGCCAAGTTTGCTATCCGTATTAGCACTTGCAGCTGTTTCAACGATGCCTGATGTTTCATTGGCGGCATACTGTTCGAATTGAATATCACTGGCATTGATTGTCGCATCGCTATGCAAAATCAAAGCTCTTTGCATTACATTATCGAGCTCACGAACATTGCCTGGCCATGAATAACGCTGCAACATATCAGCCGCTTCAACAGAGAGTATCGGTGTTGGCAAGTTGTTTTCATTGGCCGCACGTGCAAGCAGAAAATTCGCTATTGGAATGATGTCTTCTTTCCTGTCCTTCAGGGAAGGCATGTTGACAGGAAAAACATTTAGCCTGTAGAAAAGGTCTTCCCTGAAATTTCCGGCATCGACTTCCTTGCGCATATTCCGGTTCGAGGTAGCTATGACCCTGACATTCAAATCAATCGGGTTCTGATCACCCAGGCGCTCAACAACTTTCTCCTGCAACACACGCAGTAACTTGGCCTGCAGTGCCAGGCTCATCTCGGAAATTTCATCAAGTAGCAGTGTGCCATCCTGTGCCTGCTCAAATTTTCCGGGACAGGATTTATAGGCGCCGGTGTAGGCACCTTTCTGGTAGCCAAATAACATGGCTTCCAGCATATTTTCCGGTATTGCGGCACAATTTATCGCCACAAAAGGTTTATCATTTCTATTTGATTGCTGATGAATATACTGGGCAAGCACTTCCTTACCCGTTCCGCTCTCGCCGGTTATCAACAGTGTGGCATCACTATCAGCAACGCGTTTCGCGATGTCCATCACGGCACAGGTTTTCTGGTCGACTGCAACAAAGCCGGTATCGGTTTCTGTTAGTACAGTTGGTAAAAACTGGCTAACCTTGCTCACCAGCACTTCTGGCTGGAATGGCTTCACCAGGTAATCAACAGCGCCAAGTTGCATGGCATCGACTGCCTGCTGAATAGTGCCATGCGCCGTCATCAGCAAGGTCGGCAGGTCCTGATGCTGACTCCTGATACGTTTCAGCAGCTTGATCCCGTCCATCTGTGCCATCTGTATATCACTCACTACCATATCAATCTGTTCGGACTTCAATACATTCAATGCTTCTTCACCATTACCGGCTGTCCTGGTTTCGTATCCGGCAAGTGAAATGGTATCTGTCAGCGCTTCCTGTAAATCGCTGTCATCTTCAACAATCAATACCGTGTAACTCATAAGTCACTCCTATTTACTGGCCTGACTAGAGGCAGTTACTTGATTTGTTTGCTTATTGCAGACAGGTAAGGAAATAGTGAAACAGCTTCCACCAGTTTCCGCATCCGCGACCGTAATCTTGCCTTTATGTGCCCGTATAACTGTATGAACAACCGCAAGGCCGAGCCCGGTTCCATTGGTACGGGTAGTAACAAAAGGTTCGAACAAACGGGATTTGATACTGTCGGGTATGCCCGGACCATTATCAGTTATAGATATATGGACATAGCCTGTGTCATCGCAGCTCGCTTCGATTCGCATATCCAGCATGCCCGGCGCGGCTTCTTTGGCATTGTTGAGTAAATTTTGCAATGCGCTGATAAAAGCATCACGACCCAGTTTTACCCGCACCCCGGTATCAATATCATTATGCAAGCTCAGTGTTAACTCGCCTTGCTCAATCGCATGTTGTTGTTGACTGACAAAATCGTCCAGCACGTTATGGATACCAAGCGGCCTGGTGTTCAGGCGTCCGCCTCTGGCAAAAAGCAGCATTTCTTCAACCAGTGTTTCAAGATGCTGCAATGAACTCATGGTCTTTTTAATAAAGCGCTTCCTGCGATCTTCATCAAGTTTGTGTGATCCTAGGTTGGCGACATACAGCAACGCCGATGACAATGGTGTTCTAATCTGGTGGGCCATAGCAGAAGCCATCTCGCCCATCGCCGAAACACGTTTAAGACCGGATATCTGTTCCTGTAACTGACGTGTTTCAGTAACATCGGTAATGAGCAGAATCTGACCAGGCTCAGAACCCAGTGACTGGGTAGAAATATTCACGCAGCGTCCGTCTTTCAATGTCACGTCATGACCATCGTCCCACTGTGGTCTGACAGCGCGTGCAACGACATCGCGCCAGCTGACTCCTAAAAGATTTTTTCCAAATAATTCTTCTGCGGCTGGATTGCATTCCTGAACGACGCCTTCGCCATCAAGCACAATGACACCGCCGGGTAATACGCTTAAAAGATTACTGAGACGGTTGGCGACTTTTTCGCGCTCTTCATATTCTCGAAGTTTTTGCGACCGGGTTTCAGCAAGTTCCTTATTCAGCAAACTGATCTTGGATTCAAGTCCTTCATAGACTTCGCTTAATGAGGAAGACACCTCACTGAACTGCAGGAAAGCCTGATGAAGCGATTCAGGATTGGTAAGTGTTACTTTTTTTTGTAGGTTTGCCTGAGACATATCCCCGCCATTAACAAAATCATTTCTGAATTTGTACAGAGCAAGGACTATGCCAGTAGATTTTTTTCTTTATTTACAATGTGTTAGTAACAGGCCGATTCAGCAAGCTGATAGCACGTCAATTTCCCGACGCGATTTCCTTTCGATGCATACCCAGCTTACGCATCTTTTCCACCAGTGTCGTGCGGCCCATGTTCAAACGCTTTGCCGCATGAGCAACGACACCGTTAGACTCATCCAGTGCCTGTTTAATCAGGCTGTATTCGATTGAGTTGATGTGGTCTCGCAGATCGACGCCGGATTTTGGCAAGCGCGGCATACTTATTATCGCGTCCGGTTCATAATCTGTTTCGATAGCGGATGGTGGGTTTTCCATTAACTCCTGCGATTGATATTTTTCCGGTAGATCCTGCACGTCTACTGTGCCATTTGGATAAAGTATGGATAAACGTTCTATCAGGTTTGCTAGTTCACGCACATTGCCCGGCCACTCGTATTCTGCCAGTGACGCAATAGCTGCATTGGTCAGACTTATGCCTACATTACCCTCGTGTTCGAGTCGTTCGGTCAGGTCGTTGATTAGTACCGGCAAGTCATCCGCTCGTTCCTGCAGCGCCGGCATCTCGATAGGAAATACATTCAAACGGTAAAAAAGGTCTTCGCGAAAACGTCCTGTTTTGATCGCATCTTCAAGATCAACATGGGTCGCGGCGATAATACGTACATCGGCGATAAGACTCTTGTTACTGCCGACCCTTTCAAAGGTTCTCTCCTGTAACACACGCAAAAGTTTGACCTGCATGCTAAGACTCATATCACCGATTTCATCAAGAAATAGTGTGCCGCCTTCGGCCATTTCAAAACGGCCCTGCCGTGAGGTTATTGCGCCGGTAAATGCGCCTTTTTCATGTCCGAATAATTCACTTTCCAGCAAATCTGCAGGTATAGCCCCGCAATTGATAGGCACAAAAGGCTTGTTACGCCGTGAAGACTGGTAATGAATATTCCTGGCAACGACCTCCTTACCTGAACCTGATTCACCCATGATTAATACGTTGGCGTCGGTATTGGCCACCTTCTCGACCATGCGCTGTACTTTCTTGATGGACTTGCTCTTGCCATTCAGGCTACGGAACAGTTCCATCGAGCGGGGACTGCCATCTTCATGCCTGGTTTCACGATAGACCTGAACCTGCTGTAAAGCTGTTTCCAGAGAAGAGTGGCTCAATGGAATATCGATCGTTGCGATCGAGCCGATATCAAGTTCCTGGTTGAAACGCGTTTTAAGTTTAGGATCGTTAAGTAAGATGACGGGTAAATAGCTGTCTACACCTTTAACTTCCCTGAATACCGTCAGCAGGTCCTTAGATGAACCGCAATGGCCGAGCATGACCATGATGATATCTTCTGACTTATCAAAACGGCTTCGCCACTTCAAAGGTTCATTTACCAGCAAACAGTTGTAGCCCATAAATTCCATTATGGCGGCCACATGATTTCGGGTTTTTAGTGCATCATCGATGATGATGACCTGCTTGCTGTTCACATTCTCCATTACGCCCCTCCCCGAGCCCTGGATATGTGTTTATTGGTTAGTTAAACAGCAGATCGCCTTAATGTCAAAATTTTGTCGTTTTTTGCAACAGAATGTTATTTTATTAAATACGAACTGCTATTGCTGCGGATAGGTTTGCTGCATAGTTCTTCCATTTCGCAGCTGTCTTAACTCCGTATAAACAGCCTTCTTCTGTATCTCAACATCTTTCAGCATTTGCTTATGACCTACCAGAAGCTGTTTCAGCATTGATATTTCATGATCGCTGAGGCTATCTGTTGAGAGGTTATGAAAGACCTGTTTTATCATTTGGTTATAAGCACCGAGCGCTTCTTTCAGTTGCTGGTACTCGAATTCCTGCAGCAGTTTGAAAATCTCCTTGCGAAGCTTATCAAGCTCTGAGAATACATTCCGTTTTAAGCTCATATTTATACTGCATGCATCAGGCAGCAGGATTGACCAGTGCCTCGTTTTCCTGACCGACAACATCGGGATGATCTTGAATGCCATCCCAGGCGGTCTTGATTTCAGTTAATAGCTGATGAACTTCATCCAGAATAGCAACGTCGTCTTTCAGATTAGCTTCCATCAGACGATAGGTCATATATTCATAAAGGCTATCCAGGTTTTCTGCAATGGAACCACCTTTTTTATGATCGAGACTGTCTCTTAAACCGCCGATGATAGAGACCGCCATGCTGATTGCTTCACCCTTCTGCTGTGTCGCCTGCATGTTAATGTGCCCCTTGGCCTGGGCTATCCTGCCCAAGGCGCCGTCGATGAGCATCTGGATAAGTCGATGTGGTGAGGCGTTCTCGACTCCGGTTTGTAAATTTATCCTGTTATATTGTTTTAATGCTCGAATGTTTCCCATATTAGTATTCATAGCTTCCACCTTCTTTATATTGACCTAATGTCTTTATCCTCATTAATTATTATTGGGCTGATTGATTCTGCTAATCTGTTCAAACTGTTGCGTCAAAAAATTACCGGTTGAATTAAGTTCGTTCACCAGCAGGTCCAATGCGGAAAACTGGGCAAACAATCGTTCTTCCAAAGACTGTAACGAAAGACTTAACTTTTCCAGATCGGAATCAATATCATCAATAGTTTCATTTAATCCTGATGTCTTGTTATCAAGAATGCCCTCGGATTTAACATATTCATTCAGCAAACTATTAAGCCTTGTGGCGACTCCATCAGTGGATGAAAACAGTGCTACAACATCAGCCCCGTTGTTATCAAGTGCGGTTTGCAACTTCGTAGAATCGATTTCCAAAGCGCCGCTGGCGCCTGTTGTAATTCCCAGATCAACCAGGTTTGCAAGTTCACCGCTGAGGCCGCTTACGCTATTGGACATATTGACGCGCACAGCATTACTTAACGTTCTTAGCGTAGAATCACCGAGCAAGATACCTACTTCACCACTGTCAGCATTGAAGGCTGACAAACTATTGGAAAATGAAATAAATGAATTATAGTTGGATACGAATAATTCAATAGCGCTCTTTACTGAATCGGTATCTGACTGGATCGATAATTGATTAGTAGTGCCAGTCTCGGCCTTATTCAATACCAGCGTGACGCCGTCGATTGCGCTGCTCACTGTATTGGTAGAGCTCAATACTTTTTGCCCGTCGATATATAGTTCTGCATCTACCGCAGCGTTAATCTGACTCATTTGCTCGGGAGTCGTGATATCGTCGGTATCGTAATAAAAAACAGACAGGCCTGAAGCATCCGTATCAGCAAGATCGTCATCATCAACAGTGACACTGATTGCATTAGCAGAGCCGGTATCATCAGACGTCAGCACCAGCTTGGTAAGAGTACCACCGGCGCCATCATCAACATTCAACAGTGTCGCAGTCACTCCTGAATTGTCTTCGGCGCTGTTTATCGCATCCCTGATACCTGACAGAGTCTGATTATCACTATCAATAACAACATCAAACGAATCCGTACCCACTTCAATAGTCAGTGTGCCGGTACCTACGTTTGTATCTGCATCAGCATAGCCCGCTGATAATAATTTTTGCGATTCTGCCAGCGCCCTGATTTCAATATCATAATTACCTGCGGCAACTGAAGCAGCTGCAGAGGCAGTAAAGAATGTAGCATCAGAAGTAGTCGCCGTTGTAGCAGTATAGGTAGTGACATCAGCCAGTTTTGAAGAAGAGGATTGAAAAGCACTGACTATACTTTTCAGACTTCCAAATGCGGATATTTCACTTTCTATATTTGCACGTTTATTCGCCAGCAATAGCGTTTTAGCATCGCCTTCAGCAGCAACAAGTCCGTCGACTATCGCATTGATATCAAGCCCGGAACCGATACCAGGTACAGAAATCATTATAAATCCTTTTTGTTTACTTTAACTGCATCAGTTAATGCAGAAATCACACCAACTATGCCCTTGCCTTAAGCAAAAGCCCGACACCCTGGTTGAACTCGCCTGAGATACTCAGGAATTCCTCGGACGGTATAGTCCGTATTAACCTCTGGCTCTGGCTTTCGACTACTTTTATGACGGTCTCGCCACTGTCTTCGTCCACGCTGAAATGCAGATCTCGCTGCATGTTCTGAACGTATTTGTTCATTTCCGTTGTAGCGGTATCAAGTTTTTCTTCGGGTGGTAGGCTACTTTCCCTAGCAGGCGGCAATTCTTGTTCAATTGTGGAAGAACTTTGCCGCATTACGGCCCTGTTAGGCTCTATCACCACATTGTTATTCTTCCGCGTTTCGCCAACAGAAGTACCAGACATCTGCCTGGTTTGTGTGGTGATCTCGATAGGCATAGCGTTAACCTCCTATTCTTAAAATTCAAGTTGCGGCCGGGATTATCCCGGCCGCGTTTTACTAGTACTCAAACCAATTACTGTAACAGCGCCAGTACTAACTGAGGCTGAGAGTTGGCCTGTGACAGGATGGAGATACCTGCCTGTTGCAGGATCTGACCTTTTGTCAGGGCCGCTGTTTCTGCTGCAAAATCCGCATCCTGAATTCGGCTACGTGCAGCTGAAAGGTTCTCGGAAGTCACTGACAGATTTCTAACAACAGACTCGAAACGACTCTGGATAGCACCAAGATCAGCCCGTGAAGAGTTGATGGCATCCAATGCCGAGTCAACCGAGGCAATCGCCGCATTCGCGCCATTTAAAGTTGAGACGTCAGTGTTAGAGATTGAAGTACCGGTCAGTCCAGATGCGGTAGTTGCTGCAGTGAAGCCGGTATCAGCAATCGTGCCACTGGTAGACAGCGTGATACCACCACTGGAAGTAGTACTTAGAGTAACAGTACCTTCGCTTGTGGCAGCAGCAGCTACACCGGTGGTCACGTTGGTGAACGTACCAGAAGTCTGCGTGAACGAGTGCGTGATATTACGACCGTCAGAAGACACGAGGTCTACACCGGTACCATCATCAACTGCCGTTACGCCGGTAGCACCGGAGATGTCGTTGATAGCCTGTACCAGGTTGGAACGGTTGGTGCTAGCTGTACCACCCAGTGTGACAGAGGCAGTAGCCGTACCGTTAATGGTAATGGTACCTACACCAGCCGTTGTACCGGTCGTACCACCGTTGACGGTAAACGAGTTAGCCGCAGCAGTTACACCGGTTCCAGACAATGCATTGATAGCTGTCGCCAGTTCCTTGGCGTCGGTAGTAGCGACTGCACCCAGAGTAACACCGTTGATGACCAGGTCACCGGCATCGATGGTGTCGGTTGAATCAAGCGCAGCACTGGTGACAGAGGCACTATAACTGGCACCCAGATCCGAAGTACGGGCACTGGCGATAGATGAAACGGTAATTGTCTGACCGGCATCAGCGCCAACCTGGAACTGCTGGGATGAAAATGTACCGTCAAGCAGTTTCACACCGTTGAACGAAGTCTGTGAAGCAACACGGTCGATTTCAGCAATCAACTGGGAGGCTTCTGCCTGTAGTGCGGCGCGGTCCGTTGCGCTGTTGGTAGCGTTGGCAGACTGGATAGCCAGTTCACGAACACGCTGCAGGCTGTCCGTAATTGTACCCATGGCACCCTCTGCAGTTTGTGCCAGAGAAATACCGTCATTGGCGTTTCGCATGGCCTGGTTCAGGCCTTTAATCTGGGCGGTCATCCTGTTAGCAATAGCGAGACCGGCAGCGTCGTCTTTCGCGCTGTTGATTCGCATACCTGAAGAAAGACGCTGCAGCGAAGTCGCCAATTCACCGCCTGACTTGTTAAGGTTTCTCTGAGCGTTCAGAGACATTACGTTAGTATTGATTACTTGTGGCATAGTTTTGCTCCTTTAGGCACCCTGTTCATCTTATGTAGATCAGGGGCTGAAGTTGTTCTCTAGCAGATATATCGAAAACAAGATCGATATTCACTGCTTCCGATATTGCTTATCGGAGCACTGAAAAAAAACTTTAGCTTAATTTGCAAATAATTTAGCAACTATGCTGGCAGCCATAAGAGACTGTTTTTAATGGGTTTTTAAATTGCTTTTCCCGGGCGGGAAAAGAAGGGTTGAAATCGAAACCTAAATAAAATTGAACAGTGACAGTCCCTGGATGCGGGTGTAGGAAGCTTGAGCCGCTTCAAGCGCAACCAGTCGCGACTGTAATTCAATGGCGGCCTCGGCAATATCAAGATCCCTTACGGAGGACAGGGTCGATGCCAGCTCGATCTTGAATGCTTCATTGACCAGGGCTTGATCCTCGATTGTATTTAATCTTGCACCGACGCTGGTACGCACACGCGTCACACTATCGAATGCGAGATCGATTTCAGTCAGTGACTGGTTAATTATATTTTGTACGTCGGAAAAACCGGCATTAGATGCAGTTGATAATTCCAGTGCCGAGACCAGTTTTTGGACAGAAGAAAACATATCCTGGTTAACGCTGGGCGTAATTGTAAACACATCTCCCGCTGCAGCATTACCGGTTATACCGGTTTGTATTCCATTAAACTGTATTGAACCACCGCTGACATAGTCCGGCGCATCGTTGACTGGATTCTGTGGCAACGGTGGAATCAACTGTCCGGAAACACTACCGACAACATTATAGGCCAGATTGCCACTGGCATTGGTCACAAACGTTATGTCGTACTGTTCAGTGACATAAGCCGTAGTATCTATCACCTGCCCGATATCAAAGATCGCATTTCCGGCATTCAGAGGATTGGCATTGGTCTGGAATGTGCCGTTACCGTTCTTCAGGTTCATGAACACATCACTGCCCGCATTGCTATCGATAATCTGACGCCCTGATGAGATTTGCAATGCACGTTCGCCCTGATCGCCGCTATAGACGAATGTTCCGTCGGCTGCCTGACTGAAAGGTTTGGTTGTTACCTTATAACCTGAAAAAAGATACTCCTGGTTGGCATCGCGGGTGTTGGCCAGACTTACCAGTTCGTTCAGACGCTGCCGGACTTCCTGTGCCATCGCCAGGCGGTCAGTATCGGTCAATGTTGAGTTACTGCCCTGCACGGCGAGTTCCCTGATGCGCAACAATGAATCCTGTACACTACTCAGCGTAGTCTCGACCATGGTTAATCGATTACTGGCATTATCGGCATTGCGCTGATATTGGTCGGTAAGCGCAGAAGCCTGCTCCAGTCGCAGTATTTGTGCTGCTCCTGTCGGATCGTCTGAAGGACGTAACAGGCGTTTACCGGAAGAGATCTGTTCCTGTATCTCAGCCAGACGGTTTTGCTGTTCGAGAATGCTGGCCAGGCCGCGTTGGGTAAAATAGGAAGTGGAAACTCGCATACTATATTGCCTTCGTTAACTCATTATCTGAATGCATCGATTAATGCATTAAACAGATTATCGGATACGGTGATCATTTGGGCGGCTGCGGCATAGGATTGCTGGTACTTCAACATGTTTGCTGCCTCCTCATCGAGATTCACACCGGATACACTTTCACGCGCCTCAATGGACTGGTCCACTAGTACCCCCAACGCTTCACTGCTTATTTCACTCTGACGTGTGATTGAACCAATATCGGCGACAAGCTGACCGTATGTATCCTGATAGGAAGCCGATCCATTTAATAGCAGGCGGCTGGATTGCAAGTCACTTAGCAGCAAGCCGTTGCGATTATCGCCATCGGCCCCGGTATTATTTTCAATAACGAATGCATCACCGTCTTCAGGAAACCCCGAGATCGTAAATGTTGCGTTTCCAGCAGACGCGATCGTTAATTGCACACCCGCATTGTCGGTTGCCGGATTGTAGGCCAGCGTGCCGCCCGGAGGTGCAGAGATATCGAAGCGGCTATTCGCGGCATCAAATGTCAGGGTAATATCAGCGGCTAACGGCACACCTGTCGTCGACGTGATATTCGCTTCAGTAATATTGGCGTTGCCCAGATTGGTGGATATGCCCGCGGAATTGGTTACTGCGCCGGACTTAAGCGGTCCGGCTATAGCCAGTTTCCTTGGATCATTGATCATGACCGATATATCTCTGGCACCGTGGATTGTCGGGCGCACGATATATTGATCACCCGCAGTACCGGTTGCCGCTAAAGTTAAGTTAAAACCATCAATCGTGGCCGAGGTATAAGGGTAAGTACCGCCGCTATTGATGATAGTGCTGGTACTGTCACTCAGTCTGGTAAGCGTAAATGTATCATCACCATTGGATACGAGATTGTAATCACTTTCAGTCAAAGTAGAGATATCAGTTATATTGGCACTGACCGTCGCAGGCGCACCATTCAGTACAGCTATTGACGGTACACCAACATTAAATAAAGGTGTATTAACATCACCATCCAGACTCGCACCGAGACGGTGCTGCTCGTTAAATGTCGCGGCCATCCCTATTGCCAGTCGACCCAGTTCGTTTCTTGCCGGTTCCAGCATCGTCGTTTGAAAATTCAATCCACCACCCAATGATCCACCTGTAATACTGTCTGTGACGATGGCTGAGTAAAAAGAATCCGTCATGGTCACTTCCATATGACCTTCATATGTTTCAGTAAAACCAAGTGTACTTGCATTCGTGGCGATGACCAGAGGTTGCCCCTGGCCGATAAACACATTCATGGAGCCGTCATTTTGCTCCAGTGTCGTTACTGCAACCAGTTCAGACAGATCCAGGATTAGCTTATCTCGCTGGTCCAGTAGATCGTTGGGCGGTTGCCCGCTAGCCGTTCCCGTTGCCTCAACAATGCGAGAGTTAATATTGGCTATGGATCGTGCGATGTTGTTAACGTCACTTACATCATCATTGAGCTTGTTCTTGAACTCGTCCCCAAGTGCTACCATACGTTGATCAAGAAATTGAAAACGTTCCGCAAGGGATTGTGCTTCGCTGATTAGTACCTGCCTCGCAGTAATTGAGGACGGCAGATCACTCACGTCCTGAAGCGCAGAAAAAAAGTTTTGCATACTTGGATTCAAGCCAGTTTCGGAATCGGCAAGCATATTGTCCAGGCGACTGGCCATGGCCATAAATGCATCTGCTTCACTGGATGCAGTCGTACTGCTGCGCAACTGAGATATCAGGAACTGATCAGCAATACGTCGTATGGAAGTAGTTTCAACGCCACTGCCGATATAACCGGGTCCTGTACGCTGTGCTTCACGCGCAGACAATTCAACACGCTGGCGACTATAGCCTTCGGTATTGACGTTGGAAATATTATGGCTGACCGTAGACAGACTACGTTGCGATGCCAATAGACCACTGATTGCTGTATTGAGTATTGTCATACTGATTCAATAGCGAATGCTATATTGCCTCACGTTGAATGATCGTCATTACTTTATTGGCGTATTCCGGATCGGTTGCATAACCGGCTTTTTGTAACGCCTTGATATAATCACCACTGGTATTGACATGTTGTAATGCCGGACTATAGCGTTCATTGGATTTAATAAACTCAACATAGTCGTTGAAACTTTCCTGATAGGAATCATAAACACGAAACTCGGACATTTCTTTCCTGGCAACTCCATCGCGATACTCCAGTGAGCCTACGCGTACGCTCTCGCCGCGCCATCGTGCATCGGCCTTGATGCCGAACAGGTTATGGCTGCTATTGCCATCTTTATTACGCATAATTTTTTGTCCCCAGCCTGTCTCCAGTGCAGACTGCGCCAACAACACGTTTGCCGGGACACCCAGATCGGCGGCGGCCTGCTCGGCATAGGG
>CAJIBF010000128.1_pt1 | contig 19174 bp, 16 predicted proteins | sample 9199291 | NCBI WGS metagenome assembly CAJIBF01 (sample SAMEA7708293, study PRJEB35096) | sediment metagenome | biome: marine neritic benthic zone biome [ENVO:01000025]; feature: sediment [ENVO:00002007]; material: shallow marine sediment [ENVO:03000034] sea grass bed [ENVO_01000059] ...
ACTTATATAGAGAAGACCGTTGATTCAGAGATGTCCGGTAACGTCATCGATTTATGTCCGGTGGGTGCACTCACGTCCAAACCGTTTCGCTATTCAGCCCGCACCTGGGAACTGGTGCAGCGGAATGCGATTGCGCCACACGACTCAGTCGGTTCGAACCTGCATGTGCATGTGAAAGGTGATCGCGTCAAACGCGTTGTGCCTGCGGCGAATGAATCCATTAATGAAGTCTGGTTGTCGGATCGCGATCGCTTCAGCTATGAAGCTATCTATGCGCAGGATCGGCTCGAGACGCCAATGCTCAAACAAAATGGTGAATGGCAGGTGGTCGATTGGGAAACGGCGCTCGCAGAAGTTAAATCCCGTATGCAATCTGTTACAGATCAGCCAGACAAGATTGGCGCGGTAGCCTCACCTGCATCAACTCTGGAAGAACTTTTTCTATTACAGAAATTCATGCGTGCTATTGGTTCGCATAACATTGATACGCGCTTAAGACAGACCGACTTCTCCGATCAGGAACAGGCGCCCCTGTTTCCATGGTTGGGAATGAAGATTGCTGAACTGGATAATATCAATGCCGCGCTCTTGATCGGCAGCAATGTCAGAAAAGAACAGCCGATTATCAATCATCGTATTCGCAAGGCCGCGCTCAAAGGCGCCAGTGTTTCTGCCCTGAACCCGGTTGATTACGATTTTAATTTCGACCTTGCGAACAGGATTACCGTACCGCCGGCAGAAATGGCTGGCAACCTGGCCGGGATATTAAAAGCCCTGGTAGAGGCAACCGGTAAATCGGTTGATAGTGAAGTGGCATCGAAGCTGTCATCGGTTACACCTTCTGCAGAACAACAGGCGATTGCCGATTCTCTCAAGGAAGCCGATAGCGGCATCGTATTGCTGGGTAACCTGGCCACCGCTCATCCCGGTTTTTCCAGTCTCAGAACACTGGCCGGTTTGATAGCGCAGTTGTCCGGCTGTGCCTTTGGTTATCTGTCGGAAGCGGCCAACAGCAGTGGTGCCTGGTTGAGTGGTGCCTTACCGCATCGACTCGTTGGCGGTGCAAACAACAGCTACGGCGGTGCCGATATACAAGCCATGTTTGCCTCCGATCTTGAAGCCTACATCCTGCTGAATGTTGAGCCGGAACTTGACTGTTGGAATGGCAGGGCTGCAAGGCAGGCACTCAAGCAGGCCGGACTGGTTGTGTCGCTGACTTCATTCCGCAGTGAAGCGATGGATGACTACGCGGATATCATGCTGCCTATTGCCACGTTTGCTGAAACATCGGGTACCTATATCAATATGGAAGGCGTCAGCCAGACATTCCAGGGCGCTGCCGCACCGGTAGGTGAATCCCGACCCGCATGGAAAGTATTGCGAGTGCTGGGTAATTATTTTGATCTTGATGGTTTCGACCAGCAGTCCTCAACGGATGCACTAAATGAAGCGATGACGGCCATCGGTTCATTCACGCCTGATAACAATGATAAATGGTCGAGCAGGATTGATGTCGCTGAAACAACAACGGGCATACAGCGTATCACCGAAGTGCCGATGAACATGATTGATGGTTTATGCCGCAGGGCCCATGCGCTGCAGTCTACCCGTGATGTTTCTGATGGTGCCGTACATATTAATTCAGTATTGGCCGAGCGCTTGAAACTCCAGGCCGGGCAGCAGGCCACACTTGCACAGGATGATGCCTCTGTCATGCTGCCGGTTGTTATTGATGAGCGCATACCGGATGAATGCATCCTGGTGCAGGCAGCACATCCGGCCCAGATCGAGCTGGGACCTTATTTCGGGCAGGTTAATGTCAGCGGATAATAAATGATCGACGCCATCTATCAATTTATCAGCCAGGCTGTCCTGTCACCGATAGCAGGGTTTCTGTTCCCGGTCGATTACCAGAACCAGGGCCTGTTCCTGCTGGAAACGATACTTAAAATTCTGGTGATACTGGTACCCGTATTGATCACCGTGGCCTACTTTACCTATGCAGAGCGTAAAGTCATTGGCTTCATCCAGGGCAGGATCGGACCTAATCGGGTTGGCTTTTTCGGTTTCAGTCTCTGGGGTCTGGGCCAGCCTATTGCCGACGCAGTTAAACTGATCGTCAAGGAAATCGTTATTCCGTCTGGCGCCAATAAAACCCTGTTCGTTATTGCGCCGATATTGTCACTGGCACCGTCACTGGCCGCATGGGCGGTTATACCGTTTGATGACACAAAAGTGCTGGCCGATATTAATGCCGGTTTATTATATGTACTGGCACTGACTTCACTGGCGGTATACGGCGTGATCATTGCCGGCTGGGCATCCAACTCGAAGTATGCTTTCCTTGGCGCGATTCGCTCTGCGGCACAGATTGTGGCCTATGAGATTGCCATGGGTTTTGCGCTGGTCGGCGTGCTGGTAGCCTCCGGTAGTCTGAACCTGGGTGATATTGTTAATGCCCAGTCGGGCAGCTTGATTCACTGGTTCTGGTTGCCATTGCTGCCGCTGTTTGTGATCTACTTTATATCAGGTGTCGCCGAGACCAACCGCGCGCCGTTCGATGTGGCAGAAGGTGAGTCCGAGATCGTTGCCGGTTTCCACGTCGAGTATGGCGGCATGGCGTTTTCTGTTTTCTTCATGGCGGAATATGCCAACATGATCCTGATAGCTGTGTTGTCGGCGATCATGTTCATGGGTGGCTGGCTGTCACCATTTCAGGGCATCCTGCCGGCATCTCTGTTTAACGTGCCCCTGATTGGTGGATTACTTGGTGAAGGCATTCACTGGTTATTGATAAAAACATCGTTTTTCATGTTCCTGTTCCTCTGGTTCAGGGCGACCTTTCCGCGCTACCGCTATGACCAGATTATGCGGCTTGGCTGGAAAGTCTTTATTCCTATTACCATCGTCTGGCTGGTGGTAGTTTCAGTTCTGGTCGTGGCCAACGTGCCACCATGGTTTAACTGAGAAAATAATGATAGACAAGGTTAAAAATTACGTAACGAGTCTGTTCCTGTGGGAACTGTTAAAAGGCTTGCAACTGACCGGGCGTTACCTGTTCAAGCGCAAGATTACCGTACAGTATCCCGAGGAAAAAACACCGCAGTCTCATCGTTTTCGCGGCTTGCATGCCTTGCGGCGCTATCCAAACGGGGAAGAACGATGTATTGCCTGCAAACTATGTGAGGCCGTTTGTCCGGCCGTGGCTATTACAATTGAGTCGGAGCCACGTGATGATGGCAGTCGTCGGACAACCCGATATGATATCGACCTCACGAAGTGTATCTTTTGCGGTTTTTGTGAAGAATCCTGTCCGGTTGATTCCATCGTTGAGACCCGAATCTTCGAGTATCACGGTGAGAAACGCGGCGATCTGTTAATGACCAAGCAACGCCTGCTCGAGGTTGGGGACATGGCCGAACAACAGATTGCTGAAGACCGTGCAAAGGATGCGCTCTACCGCTAAGAAAAGCTAAAGAGATAATAACTAATGATCGAGCTGATTGTATTTTACATTTTCGGTGCACTATTACTGGGTTCCGCGACCATGGTCGTGATTATGCGTAACCCGGTTCATGCTGCACTGTTTCTGGTGCTCGCGTTTTTTTCCTCTGCCGCGATCTGGCTGTTGTTGCACGCTGAATTCCTGGCGATTGCGCTGGTGCTTGTTTACGTCGGCGCAGTCATGGTGCTGTTCCTGTTCGTCGTGATGATGCTGGACATCAACCTTGTCACTATTCGTGAAGGGTTTGCCGGCTATCTGCCGGTAGGAATTGTTGTTGCCGTATTGATGATGGTCGCGATGGGACTGGTTGTCGGATCCGATTATTTTCTTTCGGAAAACTTCGAGGCCTTCAGGCCCACCGATCCGGATTACAGCAATACACGTGAACTGGGTCTGGAACTGTATACCACTTACCTGTATCAGTTTGAGATTGCCGGCGCCATCCTGCTGGTGGCAATCATTGCTGCGATCTCCTTGAGTATGAGTAAATCCAAATTAACCAAGGCGAAAAATCCTGATGAGCAGGTCTTCGTTAAAAAGAAAGATCGTCTGCGCGTCGTAAAAATGGATGCGGAGAAAAAAACATGATTACGCTGGCCAATGTTTTGACACTGGCAGCACTGCTGTTTTGCATCAGCGTGGCAGGTATTTTTCTTAACCGGAAGAACGTCATCATTCTGCTCATGTGTATAGAACTCATGCTGCTTTCCGTGAACATGAATTTTGTTGCGTTCTCGCATTTCCTCGGCGATATACACGGTCAAATCTTCGTCTTTTTTATCCTGACCGTTGCGGCAGCTGAAGCGGCCATTGGCCTGGCCATTCTGATCGTGATGTTCCGTAACAAGGACACGATCAATGTCGAATCACTGGATAGCATGAAAGGGTAGTGCGTGATGACGGATAACATGGAAATGATCTATCTCACCATCGTGCTGGCACCGCTGGTGGGCTCTGTCATTGCCGGTCTGTTTGGCAAGGTGATTGGCAGAAGTGGCGCGCATTGGGTAACGATCATCGGCGTTGCCATATCCAGCATCCTGTCGATGATTGCCTATAAACACCATATGATGGATGGTGCTGCCGATTATAACCAAGCGGTTTATACCTGGCTGACCAGCGGCGGCATCAATTTTGAAATTGGTTTCCTTATCGATCCGCTGTCGGTGACGATGATGGTCGTGGTGACCTTTGTTTCATGGATGATCCACATCTATACCATCGGCTATATGCATGATGATCCGGGTTATCAGCGCTTTTTCAGTTATATCTCGCTGTTTACTTTCTCCATGCTGATGCTGGTCATGTCCAATAACTTCCTGCAGCTGTTTTTTGGCTGGGAAGCGGTTGGCCTGGTGTCATACCTGTTAATTGGTTTCTGGTATAAGAAAGACACGGCCATCTTTGCCAATATGAAGGCGTTTCTTGTGAACCGCGTCGGCGACTTCGGTTTTCTGCTCGGTATTGCGGCGGTATTAATGTATTTCAATACGCTCGACTACGCTGAAGTATTCGCCAATGTCGATCAGCATGCCGGTACCAGCATTATTCTGTATGGAGAAACGGCGTTCTCGCTAATGACGGTGATTTGTATTTGCTTGTTTATCGGTGCGATGGGTAAATCGGCACAGGTGCCGTTACATGTCTGGCTGCCGGATTCGATGGAAGGCCCAACACCTATCTCGGCACTGATCCATGCCGCGACGATGGTCACAGCCGGTATATTCATGGTGTCGCGCATGTCACCATTGTTTGAGCTATCCGAGACGGCACTGAGTTTTATTCTGATCATTGGTGCCATCACAGCGCTGTTTATGGGTTTTCTTGGCCTGGTACAAAACGATATCAAGCGCGTCGTTGCCTATTCAACGCTGTCACAACTGGGCTATATGACTGTTGCGCTGGGCGCTTCGGCCTATGCCGCCGCCATGTTTCACCTGGTAACACATGCTTTCTTCAAAGCGCTGCTGTTCCTCGCGGCAGGTTCTGTGATCATCATCATGCATCACGAGCAGGACATGCGTAAGATGGGCGGGCTTTATAAACGTATGCCGATTACCTGGCTGACCTGCCTGGTAGGGAGTATTGCTCTTATTGGTTTTCCGGGCACCTCGGGATTTTTCTCCAAAGACGCGATCATCGAGGCCGTTCATCATTCCGAGATCTATGGCAGCGGCTTTGCCTACTTTGCCGTATTGTCAGGCGTGTTTATCACCGCACTGTATAGTTTTCGTCTGTTCTTCATGACCTTTCATGGAGAAGAACGCATGGACAAGGAAACCTGGATGCATTTGCATGAGGCACCCGCAGTGGTGACCGTACCGCTGACCGTGCTGGCCATTCCGTCACTGATTCTTGGTGCGTTTCTGATTGGTCCAATGTTATTTGGTGATTATTTTGGTAATGCCATATACGTAGCACGCGATCACGATGTGTTGACCGAGCTCGGCGCCAACTATCAAGGCGTGTTGATGTTTACTCTGTACGCGTTTAAGCATCCGCCTGTTTACCTGGCGTTTGCAGGCATTGCTGTTGCCTGGCTGTTTTATATCAAGTTTCCACATTGGCCGGAAAAACTGGTTGGCCGTATTGGTTTGATTTATCGCATTCTTGTGAACAAGTATGGCTTTGATGATTTCAACCAGGCCGTATTTGCGAGGGGCACACGCGGTATCGGCACACTGTTATGGAAATTTGGCGACGTCAGCATTATCGACGGCCTGTTTGTTAACGGTACGGCACGAAGCGTTACGATTATTTCAGGGTTTATCCGTCATGTGCAGTCGGGTTATCTCTATCACTACGCCTTTGCCATCATCATCGGGCTGCTGGTGCTTATCGCTGTATTTGTACATGGCATCCTCGGTTAATGACTATATACCGGGCATGAAAATAACAATAACGATTTAAAGAATGACAATAACCAATCTGCCAATACTGAGTATGCTTATCTGGACGCCGATTATCGGTGCTATCTGGGCATTGATCGCCGGCGATCGTCAGGAACAGACAGTGAAATATTTTTCGCTGGGTGTATCAGTGTTGACCTTTATCTTTTCGATCATGCTGTATCAGAATTTTGATAACAGCTATGCCGGGATGCAGTTTATCGAACAGAAGACCTGGATAAGTGCATTCGATATCAAGTATTACCTTGGCGTTGACGGTATCGCGCTGCCGTTAATAATGTTGACCTCTTTCATTACTATTCTGGTAATCCTGTCAGCATGGGAAGTAATCGAAAAACATATCTCTTACTACATGTCGGCCTTTCTGATGCTGACCGGTATGATGAATGGCGTCTTCGCAGCAATGGATGCGATTCTTTACTATGTGTTCTGGGAAGCGATGCTGATACCGATGTTTATCATTATTGGTATCTGGGGTGGTCCTAACCGGGTCTATGCCACCATCAAGTTTTTTCTGTATACCTTTCTCGGTTCTGTATTCATGCTGGTGGCCTTTTTATACCTGTATGCGACCGCTGGCAGTTTCGATATCCAGGCCATGCATGATGTGTCGCTGAGCCTGACCGCGCAGATACTTATCTTCATTGCCTTTTTCCTTGCCTTCGCTGTCAAGATCCCGATGTGGCCGGTACATACATGGTTGCCGGATGCGCACGTCGAGGCACCGACCGGCGGTTCAGTGATACTGGCTGCGATCATGCTGAAGATGGGGGGCTATGGTTTTCTGCGTTTCAGCCTGCCGATTACGCCTGATGCCAGCCTCTACTTTGACGATATGATGATTGTGCTTTCGCTGATTGCTATCGTCTATATCGGTTTTGTTGCGCTTGTACAGGAAGACATGAAAAAACTCATCGCCTATTCGTCGATATCGCACATGGGTTTTGTCACACTGGGATTTTTTTTACCGTTCAGTATCGTTGCCAACAGCGGCGATACCGGTGGTGCGATCATGGGTGTTGAAGGTGCAATGATGCAGATGATCTCGCATGGTTTTATTTCCGCCGCGATGTTCCTTTGCGTTGGTGTTATGTATGACCGTATGCATAGCCGAATGATTAAGGACTATGGCGGTGTCGTTAACAGCATGCCTTACTTTGCGGCTTTCATGATGCTGTTTGCGATGGCCAACTGTGGTCTGCCCGGCACATCGGGTTTCGTCGGTGAGTTCCTGGTGATACTGAGCAGTTTTGAATCCAGTTTCCTGGTCGCGTTTTTTGCGGCCATGACACTGATACTTGGTGCGGCCTATACGCTGTGGATGTACAAACGCGTCGTATTCGGTGAAACAACGCGCGCCGAGGTGGCAGAGTTGAAGGATATCAACGGCAGGGAGACGCTTATTTTATTTCTGCTGGCCGTGATGGTGCTGTTGTTTGGTATCTGGCCTGCTCCGGTATTTGATGTGATGCACGTAACCGTAGAACAACTTATTGATCATTCCTTGCAGAGCAAGGTCCTGTAATGGTGACTTATGACAGCTGAACTGACACTGGCAATACCTGAGATAACGCTGCTGATACTTGCGTGTCTGGTACTGGTTGTTGATGCTTTCAGTGACGATCCCGAGCATCGTATCAGTTACTGGTTAACACAGGCCAGCCTGTTATTAACACTGTCTCTGGTTATCGCTGTCTTTCCGGAAACCCCGCAGGTTATTTTTAATGCAGGCTTTATAAGCGATTCCATGAGTGCGGTACTGAAAGCATTCATATGTGCTATTACGTTTGTTGTGTTCCTGTATTCCTATGAGTACCTGAAAGAAAACCGCGACTTAAAGGGTGAGTATTTTGTGCTTGGCCTGTTTGCCGTACTGGGAATGATGATAATGGCATCGGCTTACAGCCTGCTGTCTGTCTATCTCGGACTGGAGTTATTGTCATTGTCGCTGTATGCGATGGTGGCTATGAAACGCGAATCGTCTGCTGCATCTGAAGCCGCCATGAAATACTTTGTGCTGGGTGCATTGGCTTCAGGCATGCTTCTCTATGGCATCTCCATGATTTACGGTTTGACGGGTACTATCCAGCTTACCGGGATCGCCAGCAGCATCAGCGCCGATTCGGCGAATACCAGCTTCCTGGTATTTGGCATGATCTTTATGATCATTGGTATCGCTTTCAAACTGGGTGCTGCACCATTCCATATGTGGGTGCCTGATGTTTACCAGGGTGCTCCAACATCCGTTACCCTGTTTATCAGTACGGCGCCCAAGCTCGCCGCGTTCGCGATGGCCATACGTATACTGGTCGATGGCATGTTGCCACTGGTGGAAGACTGGCAGGCGATACTGTCGATACTGGCAGTCCTATCCATGGCGGTCGGTAACATCATCGCGATCTCGCAGACCAACATCAAGCGTATGCTGGCCTATTCCACGATCGCGCATGTGGGCTATCTGTTCCTGGGTTTGATTGCAGGTACTGCGGCAGGGTTTGCGGGTTCGATGTTTTATATCATCAGCTATGCACTGATGAGTATGGGCGCATTTGGCATGATCATACTGCTGGGCCGTTACGACTTTGAAGCTGAACAGCTGAACGATTTCAAGGGCCTTTACGAACGTTCGCCGTGGTTTGCGTTCATCATGATGTGCCTGATGTTTTCCATGGCCGGCGTACCGCCGTTTCTTGGTTTCTGGTCGAAATGGTTTGTCCTGAAAGAACTGGTGTCATCCGGCTTTGTGACACTGGCCGCCGTTGCCGTTGTATTCTCCATCATCGGTGCCTACTACTACCTGCGCGTCATTAAACTGATGTATTTTGACAAACCGGACAGTATGACGGCGATTAAGGCGTCAAAACAGATGCGAGCCGTCCTGACTGCAAACGGACTGCTGATCCTGGTGCTTGGATTGTTACCTGATAGCCTGATGCAGGTCTGTATTACTGCACTTGCCGGTTAAAATTCGCAATACGCTTTACAAACCCTGAGCAATTAGTCTGATTACCTGTCGGCCAGTATATCGCCGACCTTTACTTTACTACCGGCTTGAAAAACATCACGCCATTTAATGCGTTGCCGTTCAAATAGCAGAATAACGGTAGAACCCATATTAAAATGTCCAAATTCATCACCCTGTTGCAGGCTAATATTGTCACCACTGCAATCTGTAGATGTTAACTGCCGGTGTTGAGTTGGAGTTATCTGTCCGGCCCAGACCGTTTCCATGCTGCCAACAAACAGCGCGCCAACCATTATCTGGGCCATCATGCCAATCTCGGTTTCAAACAGGCTGATGAATCGTTCATTTCTGGCAAACAGACTGTCCACAGTTCTGGCCGCAGGGTTATTTACTGCAAACAGACGTCCCGGCACGTAGATCGTTTGCTTCAACTTTCCCGTCAATGGCATATGGATACGATGGTAATCCCTGGGAGACAGGTAGAGGGTTGCGAACAGGCCAGCTTTAAAATGGCTGCTTAACTGTTCATCCTGCGCCAGCAGCTGCGCCAGAGAAAACTCTTTTCCCTTAGCCTGAAAAATACTGTCGTCACTAATTGTTCCAATCTGACTGATAGCGCCATCGATAGGGCTAAGAATTGCCGCTTCATTACTTTGCCAGTTTCTGGCGTCGGGCTTTAGTTTGCGCGTGAAGAAATCATTAAATGACTCGTAATCATTGGCATCATTTGCAATGGCCTGTTTCATGTTTACTTTATAGGCTTGAATAAACAGGTTGATCAAAAAGTTCTTAAACGCTTTATTCCTAAAGCGAGTGACTTTAAAGACGAGCCCTGTCAGAAAATGCTGGGGCAAAATGTATTGTGGCAAAATGATGGCTTTATCGAGAAGCCATCGCAAGGATTTACTCAACGTTATTACTCAGCTAGTGATGGTGCTGGTGATCAATGTCTTGATGATGCTGAAGTTTTCTAACCACTGCATCTGCGACTATTGATACCGAATCAGTAAAAATAAACTCAAGCTTTACGGACTTACCGGCTTTCATTGGTGTTGCCGGTTCAAACAGCATCAGATGGTAATCACCGGGTTTAAATTCAAACGTGGAACCTGCCGCGATAGTGATACTGGACTGTTGTTGCATTGTGGCAGTGCCATTTTCAATGACACTGCGATGAATCTCTACCGATTCAAAAGCCGGACTGCTGACTTGCTGTAGTATTAACGATTCGTCAGTACTGTTAACTATTCTCGCATATCCTGCCAGTACATTGACTGTTGGAGGAGCTTCACTTATCCATGGCTGGTCAATTTCTATTCCTGTCGCAGCGTGAATAAAAGGGCTTGCAAGCAATAGATAAGCTAACAGAAAGACAGTAGGTTTAGCTTTGCGCATCGATAAACTCTTTTATTTGATAAAACTGTTTTTTTATACCGTCGGCTCGCAATGGAGGTGACAGTTTGCCAACCATTTGTGCCTCCGGCGAAATAAGATAAAGTGACGCAGAGTGATCGACCAGGTAATTTTCAGTGTCATCTTCCTTATTCAGAAAATAAGCCACGCCCAGCTGTCGCGTCATGCTGTTGACCTGGTTCTCTGTGCCGCCCAGGCCTATAAAGTCGGGATCGAAATAATTAACATATTCTGCCAGTTTATCCGTCGAGTCACGCGCCGGGTCAACGCTGACAAACAGGACCTGAACATTATCTACTGTTCCATTCAGTTCAGGATAGATGCTCGCCATCATGGATAGGGTAATCGGGCAGATATCAGGGCAGTGTGTATAGCCAAAAAAAACAAATGACCATTTGCCCTTTAATTGAGAAAGTCCGAAAGAAGATTGATTGTGATCCACTGTTTCAAATTCACCGATCTGTCTTGGGTTGGGCCAGAATAAACCCTGAATTTGAACCTGTGACTCGAGCCTGTCCTTTTCAGCCTGTTTTGCGGAAATAAAGAAACCTGTCGTCGCCGCCATTACGGCGATTACGACCATGGCTGGCACCAGGAACCTGCTTTGACTGTACTGACTAATCATAGTGAAATTATACCTCTAAAAACCTTTGATGTGGCCCCGGACCAGTGCCTCCGGCGACGCAGCCGTTTGCCGGGTGCATTTTCTCATAAACGGGTGTTTGTCGGCGTGCAAGTATAACCGAAAGCCGGTGCAGCGCTACTTCAGCGCTGTCGCCAGCAATCCAGATTAGTTATACTCCGAAACAGAAAAAAATAATGGTCCGGCCTGGACCGGATTCGCTATGGAAATTCTGGAACACTTCAATTACTGGGTAGTTGTTATATTGATGATGACAGGGCTGTACATCATTATTGCCCACAATAATCTCGTCAAAAAGCTGATCGGCATCAATATATTCCAGACTTCAATTTTTATCCTGTTTATCTCTATGGGTAAGGTTACCGGCGGTACTGCCCCGATACTCGCAGAGGGTGTGCAACAGTATTCAGCGCCATTGCCGCACGTGCTAATCCTGACCGCGATCGTTGTGGGTATCGCTACCACGGCACTGGGCCTGGCGCTGGTTATCCGTATTAACAAGGCATTCGGAACTGTTGAGGATGATCAAATACAACAGGAGATGTAGTGTTTAGCTCTCATTTGCCGTTATTACAGGTTGTCATTCCTTTACTTGCTGCGCCGATTTGCGTGCTTTTGCATGAAAAGACGCTGGGCTGGCTGTTTACCTGCATCGTCTGCTTTATCACTTTTGTTATTGCCTGCCTGCTATTTCAACAAACACTGGATGGAGAAGTTGTCACCTATGCGATTGGTGGCTGGGCGGCGCCATGGGGTATCGAGTATTATCTGGATCGATTAACGGCCTACCTGCTAGTCATCATTACCGGCCTGGCCGCCGTCATATGCCTTGGTGCCAGGCAAAGCCTTGAAAGCGAGATTGCCGCTGACAGGTTATATCTTTTCTATACCGCATTTTTGTTAAACCTGACCGGTCTGCTGGGTGTGTTGATGACCGGCGACGCCTTTAACCTGTTTGTGTTTATAGAAATTGCATCGCTTTCTTCCTATGCCTTGATCAGTACCAGTCATGATCGCCGCAGTCTGTATGCGGCTTATAAATACCTGATACTGGGTACTGTAGGCGCCAGTTTTATCCTGATAGCTGTTGGTTTGCTTTACGCTGTTACCGGCACGTTGAATATCTATGACCTGAGTCAGCGCCTGCAGGGAATAGAAAATACAGGAACAGTGACCACGGCACTGGTTTTTTTCACGATTGGCATCGCACTTAAAGCGGCCATTTTCCCTTTGCACCTGTGGTTGCCGGATGCCTATGGTTATTCGCCATCGATCATCTCCACCTTTCTTGCCGGTACCAGTACCAAGGTATTTATTTATGTATTGATTCGTTTCCTTTTCTCGCTGTTCGGGGTTGAGTTCAGTTTTAATCAGACCGGTATGCAGCATTTGTTGATGTTTATGGCCGCAGCGGGAATTCTTTACGGTTCCATTCAGGCTGTGCAGCAGGACAGTATCAAACGGTTGCTGGCTTTTTCCAGCATTGCACAGATTGGTTATATGGTACTGGCTGTTTCCATGGCAACGACGGCGGGACTGGCAGCAGGTCTAATCCATGTATTTAACCATGCGATTATCAAGGCAAGCCTGTTTCTTTGCGTCGCCAATATCGTTCTGTATACGGGTACAGACTCACTCAAACAGCTTGCCGGTGTCGGCCAGCGTATGCCGTTAACCATGGCTTTATTTGTTGTTGGTGGATTGAGCCTGATCGGTGTTCCATTAACAGCCGGTTTCATTAGCAAGTGGTTCCTGATCAAAGCCGCTATCGACAGCGGCTACTGGTTACTGGTCGCGCTGATCGTTGTGTCTTCGATACTGGCGGTTGTCTACATCTGGAAGATTGTTGAAACGGCTTATTTCAAACCCGCTACTGACCAGCCAGTTGCAAGCATACAGACTTCCTATTTAAGTTATCTATCGCTGATACTGTTTGCAGCGGCATGCCTGTATTTCGGGGTGCAGACATCCATCAGTGTGGGTATGGCAGACGCAATCGCAAACGGGTTTGCGGGGCAGTTTCTATGAGTCACTCAAGCCTGATTCTGTTGTCGCTGATGGTGCCGCTGATAGCGGCTCTGCTCATTGGCATTACCGGAAGACAAGCCAATGTGCGTGAAGCCTGCACTCTAACCGCGGCAATAGTACTGATTGCACTGGTCTATTCATTATTGCCGGAAATACTGGCAGGGGCCCGTCCTGAATTCGTGCTGTTTGAGATGTTTGCCGGAATGAACATCGGTTTTCGTATTGAACCGCTGGGTATGTTGTTTGCCTGTATTGCTTCATTACTGTGGTTGATCAACTCTGTTTATTCGATTGGCTACATGCGCGGCAATAATGAGCAGAAGCAGACGCGTTTTTATATCTGCTTTGCAATAGCGATAGGGAGCACCATTGGTATTGCCTTTTCGGCCAACCTGATGACGCTGTTCCTGTTCTATGAAATGCTGACTTTATCAACTTATCCTTTGGTCACGCACAAGGGCAATGAAGAGGCGAAACAGTCAGGCAGGATGTACCTTGGCATTCTGTTGAGCACGTCTATCTGCCTGTTACTGCCTGCCATCATCTGGACACATACGCTGGTCGGCACCTCTGAATTTACACAGGGCGGTATTCTCACTGATAAAGTGGGGAGCACAACCATGCTGCTGTTGTTTATCCTGTTTGCCTACGGCATAGGGAAGGCCGCGCTGATGCCAATACATAAATGGCTACCGGCAGCGATGGTTGCGCCAACACCGGTCAGCGCCTTGTTACATGCCGTTGCAGTGGTCAAGGCAGGTGTGTTCAGCATCGTCAAGGTTTCAACCTATATCTTTAATCCGGGAGTGCTGGCTAAATTCGGTGCCGCCGAACTGATACTCTATCTTGCCGGCTTTACGATTATTGTTGCCTCGGTGATCGCGCTTCGCTCGGATAACCTGAAACGTCGGCTGGCGTATTCGACTATCAGCCAGCTTTCTTACGTGATACTGGCTACTGCCATACTGGCTCCGATATCGATACTCGGTGCAGCTATGCATATACTTGCCCATGCCTTTGGCAAGATTACGCTGTTCTTTGCTGCAGGTTCGATCTATACCGCAACAAAAAAGAAGAATGTCAGTGAACTAGACGGCATTGGTTACAGCATGCCCTTCACGATGATTGCATTCGCTATAGGCAGCCTGTCCATGATAGGTGTACCACCAACAGCCGGTTTCCTGAGCAAATGGTTTATATTGCAGGGCGCTTTTTCGATAGAAAACTGGTTTGCCATAACGGTCATTGTCCTGAGCACCCTGTTAAATGCGGGATACTTCCTGCCGATTGTCTACGCTGCTTTTTTCAAGGCACCGGCGCTGGAATCCGAACGCGGTGTCAAGGAGGCACCATTGCCTATCGTCATGGCACTGTCGTTTACTGCCATTACCACGATCCTGCTGTTTTTCTTTCCGGAAGTATCACTACAACTGTTGCAACCCTGGGTGGAGGGCTTTTCATGAAACAGAACTGGTTTTATCGTGAATCTTCCGTCAGGAAACTGTGGATAGGCGCGATCGTTATCCTGACATTGACGGTTATCGCCGAACTGTTCGTCAAGTTACATCCGCACTTCAAAGTCGAATCACTGTTCTCGTTTCATGCGCTGTACGGTTTTCTGACCTGCGTGGCCATGGTTATATTTGCCAAACTGCTTGGCTACCTGATTAAACGCAAGGATGATTACTATGACATGTAGTCTGCTTCATCCCGGTTTAATTCTCATTCTTGCTGGCCTGTTCATTCCACTGTTCAGGGACAGGCTGCGGATTGCTCTGATACTTATAATACCTTTAGTGGCATTGGCCAGCGTCTGGTCGATGCCACTCGATACCAGCTGCGGTGTGAGCTATCTCGGTTTTGATCTGCAGCTGATTAAGCTGGATAGCCTCAGCCGCCTGTTTATTACCGTGTTTGCGATAACCGTTTTTACCGGCAGCCTGTTTTGCTGCCGCCAGGCCAAATCTGCAGAATTGTCAGCCGCCTTTGTCTATGCCGGCGGTGCGATGTCAGTGGTACTGGCCGGCGATCTGATCACCCTGTTTGTATTCTGGGAACTAATGGCACTGGCATCAACGCTGGTACTCTGGTCTGCATCGAGTGATTCGTCATGGCGTGCTGGCATGCGTTATATCATCATCCATTTACTGGGTGGCGTTGTGTTGATGGCCGGGATTGCAGCCTATGTCACCGATACCGGTTCGATAGTTTTCTCAGCAATGCAGGCAAACTCGCTCGCAACCATCCTGATCCTGTGTGGCTTTTTATTAAATGCAGGTGCGCCACCGCTGTCAGCCTGGCTGGCTGATGCCTATCCTGAAGCTTCGTTCAGCGGCATGGTATTTTTAAGTGCGTTTACAACCAAGACCGCGGTCTATGTCCTGATTAGAGGTTTTCCCGGAACCGAAATACTCATAATCATCGGGCTGTTTATGATTTTTTACGGGATCATCTATGCGCTGCTGGAAAACGATATGCGCAGGATACTGGCCTACAGCATTATCAACCAGGTCGGCTTTATGATCTGCGGTATCGGTATTGGAACTGAAATGGCGCTCAACGGTGCGGCGGCACATGCCTTCACCCACATCGTCTACAAGGCATTGCTACTGATGTCCGCTGGCTCTGTTCTGTATATGACCGGTAAACGGAAATGTACGGATCTGGGTGGCCTCGTGCAGTCGATGCCGATAACGGCCGTCTGCGGCATTATCGGCGCACTGGCAATCTCTTCTTTTCCGTTAACGTCCGGCTTTGTCAGCAAGTCGATGATCACGCAGTCCTCGGTTGATGAACATCTGCTATGGGTCTGGCTGTTGCTGCAGGCGGCATCGGCGGGTGTCTTTCTACACGCCGGTATTAAATTTCCATGGTTCGTGTTTTTCCAGAAAGACAGCGGCCTCAGGCCCAGCGATCCTCCACTCAATATGCGACTGGGGATGTTATTGTTTGCATTTATTTGTATCTTCCTCGGCGTATTTCCGGATCTGCTTTATGCCATGTTGCCTTATACGGTGGACTATGTGCCTTATACCGGCGCGCATGTTGTCACCCAGCTGCAATTGTTACTTTTTTCAGGGCTCGCGTTTTTTGTCATGTTGCCACTGATGAAGCGGACATTGACGATTAGTCTCGATTTTGACTGGTTCTATCGTAAGCTGGGTCCGTTCCTGTTTCATGCATTTATAGATGTGCTCGCGGACGCCGGTCGCAATATGTCCATCAAACCACAGCGCTTACAGTCACTGACTACAGTAACTGAGCGCACACTCTCAAACCTGTCACTGTCGTTTAATCTGGGCATGGTATTGCTGCTGTTTGCTGTGTGCCTGATTTATTTCCTGTTCTAGAAAAAAACTACCTAATTGAAGGTAATGTTCTACTGAAAAAAATCCTTTTTTCAGTAGAGGATTAATTTTGCCCGCCATCGTACAGTAACATTTCATGGACGTGACTAGTGATTGCATAATTATTAGAAACGAAAAGGAATCGGTCACGGAGGATTTGTGCCAGGGACGGCACTCATATCATTCGGATTCAGTTTACTGAATACTCAGGGATAGCCCTGCTGGTTAAACCAGTCAATTGCATCCTTTAAACCTTCAACGCCCGGTCTGTTGCTGTAGCCGAGTTCGGCCCGCGCCTTGTCACTGGAAAAGAACATCAGTTTCTTTGACATGCGAACACCATCTACCGTGGCACGCGGTTCTTTACCGGTTATGTCAGCGATTCTTTCCATACACCAGGCGACCGGTAAGATAAGGTTGTGCGGTAATCGTATCGAGGGCGGTTTTATACCTTCGGATGCGCAGATATATTCCAGTATCGAAGCCAGCGTCATGTTATCACCACCGAGAATATAGCGATCGCCGATTTTGCCTTTATCGAGCGCCAGTAAATGGCCCTTCGCCACGTCATCGACGTGGGCGATATTTAAACCGGTATCGACATAGGCTGGCATACGATGTCGAATGGTATCGAGTACGATGCGGCCGGTCGGAGTCGGTTTGACATCGCGTGGCCCAACCGGTGTTGAGGGATTCACTATCGTCACCGGCGCCGATTGTGTTTGCACCAGTTCATCAACAGCACGTTCGGCAAGAAACTTTGATCGTTTATAGTGGCCTATCATTTGTTCTAATGAAGACGGTGTCGTTTCATCTGCCGGTGTGCCGTCACTGTTCAAACCCAGTGTGGCCACGCTACTGGTGTATACGATCTTTTCGACGCCGTTTTCCATCGCCGAAGTGATGAGATTACGTGTACCTTCAACATTGATCTGATACATGGTATCCGGATCGGGAATCCATAGCCGGTAGTCGGCAGCAACATGAAACACAAATTTACAACCACTGGTCGCGCGCCGCAGTGACTCGATGTCGCGTAAATCGCCTTCAACGATTTCTATATCAAGACCTTCAAAATTACGACGGTCGGAACCGGCGCGAACCACGGCACGGCACTGATGCCCTTCAGCGAGTAATAGTCTGAGTACTGCCGATCCAAGGAAACCGTTGGCGCCTGTAATTAATGTCGTCATGAAGCAGCTTGCTGTCTTTGTGTGAGCCAGATTAAGAAGGCAGGTAATACCAGCATAGTTGAAATCATCATCGATAGCAGGCCGACGGTGAGCAATAAACCCATGCTCGCGGTACCGGCGTGTGATGAAAATGCCAGGTTGCCAATACTGCATATAGTTGTCATCAGGCTGACAAAAACACCGCGCGAAGAACTGGTCATGAAGATATTGCCTTGCGGTGTCTGGCGAAAGCGATGGGCTATATGAATACCGCTATCGACACCAATACCCAATAACAGCGGCAGGCCGATAATGTTTGCGAAGTTTAGCGGAATATTAAATAGCAGCATAAAGCCAAAGGTGAAAACACCGCCAACCAGAACCGAAAAAACGATGATGGCTGCATCCAGTTTGTATTTTATCAGGATCAATAACAGCAGACTGATAGCGATCAGGGCATAGCCGAGTGCCGATCTAAACGCCTTGATAACCGCCGAACCGGCCTCGATATTTATTACCGGTGGACCAATAACGCTGTCATCAACTTTCTGTAACTGGCGAACGAATTTTTCCATTGCCGAGTTAATATTCAGGTTTTCTTTCGGGATGATTTCCAACCGGTAATAATCATCACTGACCCAGCGTTGATATACTGTTTCCGGAATGTCTTCAGGTCCGACAGCAGACGCGTTCATAGCATCTGCAAGCGCGTCGATGCGCCCATCCAGGTTAATCAAAAGCCGCTGCTCAAGGTTTGATAGCTGCTGTTCATTGGCAGGCCGCGCCAGCAATTCTTTTAACTTTTTATTAAGCGTTTCAAGTTCGGTCTTGAATTCAGTCTGCCCGATCGAAGCAAGACGTGATTCCAGTCGCCTGATTGTTTCCAGCCTGGCCAGGTCATCAATTTCCGAAGTTTGTGAATGATTTGTAAGTGGCCCCATCATCAGGTTGATTTCATCTATGATGAACAGTTTTTCATCCTGCTCTTCAGGCAGCAGGTCATCGATCAAGATCGTTTTATCGACAACCTCAAGCTGTTCGAATTGATGCTTGATATTTTCGGCCTGTTCACGTGTATGTTTCATCATTACCGCATGCCAGGGTGAAGTGTCACTGTTTTGCAGTAAGTCGCGATAGGTTTGCACGGATTCGCTGTTCGGGTCCTGCAGGTTCAGGGTATTGGTATCAAACC
>CAJIBF010000011.1_pt1 | contig 19007 bp, 17 predicted proteins | sample 9199291 | NCBI WGS metagenome assembly CAJIBF01 (sample SAMEA7708293, study PRJEB35096) | sediment metagenome | biome: marine neritic benthic zone biome [ENVO:01000025]; feature: sediment [ENVO:00002007]; material: shallow marine sediment [ENVO:03000034] sea grass bed [ENVO_01000059] ...
TGATCAATGAACACAGTATTGCCGTTAAAAAAGTAATTACCGGTATTAATGACGACACCATCAGCGGGAGCAACAATCGGTGTGCCCTTTGGTGCGGCAATATCGAGACCGCTATGTGGCCGCCTGGGTTGTTTATTGAAAAAACGTTTGAGTCCAAATGGGCTGCTATAGGGTCCTTCCGCCGGCTTGATAAAACCCAGCGGCACTGAACGGCTGTCGCGCCAGTGTGATTTGGCTGCAGCGATCCGCTTTTTTTCTCGCGTGATACGTTCCATGTCCTCTGCATTCGGATTCACCTGACGTTTGTTTTTTATAGTCAGGTATTGAGCTTCGTATTCCTTATCGATAACGGCAAACTGATAATTTGTTGTGACGCCATCACCGTTAACCTTTAATTCATGCGTCCCTACTTTGGCAGACAATGGAATACCTACGATGGCCTTCCAGTTGCCCGTTTCTCCGAGGATCATGACCCGGCGATCATAAAAATACGCTTCGGGACGAGATTCCGAATTGATAGAAATGATAGCGACACCGCCGGGCACGGTGGACTCATGCGGCAACGTAGTGGACCGGGCAGGTATGCTAATCGTTATCAGAATAATGATAAAAAAAATACAGCTTCTATTTTTCATGAATCTTATCTACCGTTGATTCTATCTCTGCTTTAGCCAACCGAATGGCAATATGATCGCCTTTATTTAACTGCGCTGCCTGTTTGACCAGTTTCCCCGTTTGTCGTTCTGTGACAATTGCATAACCTCGCTCGAGTGTTGATAACGGGCTAATAGTGTTGAGTTTTTGTTCCAGCATGGCAAGTTTCTGTCCGGATAAATCAAGCCCTCTATGTATGGCGTTATGCAACCTTGATTGAACATTTTGCATAGCTTGCCGTCGTCGTTCGATCTTATTCGTGGGGTTTTGTTCAGTGATCCTGCCCTTCAGACCCGAGACAAGTAATTTATTTGCAGCGATATACTTTTCCATCATGTAGCCCAGTGTTTTGGCATGTTCCCTGGTTTGCTGTGCCAGCTGTAGCAGGATTTGTTTCGGGTGGGGCAATTGTCGGGAGAGAAAATCAACATGTCGCTGCAGCTGCATCATGCGGTTGTCCTGTGCACGTAATAATTGCTCTCTATGCCGCTGCAGTTGTTGCAGCAGCTTTGTTGAGTCCGGGCTGACCAGTTCGGCAGCGACAGACGGCGTGGGTGCTCGTTGGTCGGCAACGAAGTCAGAAATGGAAAAATCGATTTCATGGCCGACACCGGAAACAATCGGTAATTGGCAGGCAAATACGGCACGGGCAACAATTTCCTCATTGAATGCCCACAGATCTTCGAGCGATCCGCCGCCCCGTGTAAGAATTAACACGTCACATTCATTTCGCGCTTCCGCCTGCTGTATGGCGGCGGCTATCTGTTTTCCGGCACCTTCGCCCTGTACCGGTACCGGATAGACGATGATCTTGCCAGAAGGATAACGCCGTTCTAATACGCTGATGATATCCCTGACAGCGGCACCGGTAGGAGAGGTGATTATCCCGATATATTCCGGGAAGGCAGGAAGCAGACGTTTATGCGTTTCATCAAAAAGCCCTTCTGCGGCCAGTGTCTGTTTCAGTTTTTCAAACGCGAGTTGCAATGCGCCTTCGCCAGCAGGCTCCATGGATTCGATGATTAGCTGGTATTCACCGCGACCCTCGTACAGACCGACGTTGGCCCGGACCAGCACTTCCATTCCGGATTCAGGCTCAAAGCGCAAACCTGTCTGACGATTACGGAACATGGCGCAGCGTACCTGGGCATTGCTGTCTTTGAGAGTAAAGTACATATGACCGGAGGCGGGTCTGGCCAGGTTGGATATCTCTCCCTGCACCCAGACAGTAGGGAAAACCTCTTCAAGCACGGTTCTGACCTCGCGGTTCAGGCGGCTGATTGTATAGATATCATTAGCTGAAGGAGCACTGACGGGCATGACGGAATAGTAAGCGAAAACAATAACTAAACAAAGTGTCATACAGGTTGCTGTAATATCAGTTGCGTCTATAATGTGCGCCTATTTTCAGGAAACAGTTGGATCCGCCGTGAAAATTGCAGAAGAAGCGCTTACCTTTGATGATGTCTTGCTGATACCGGATTATTCAGAGGTCTTACCGCGCGAAGTCTCTCTGCAAACCCAGCTGACACGCGAAATCTCGCTGAACATCCCAATCGTCTCTGCGGCCATGGATACCGTGACTGAATCGGGACTGGCCATTGCGCTGGCCCAGGAAGGCGGTATTGGCATTATCCATAAAAATATGAGCCCTGATCTGCAGGCAAAAAATGTCCGTCGCGTGAAGAAATATGAAAGCGGCGTTATCAAGGAGCCCCTCACAGTCGGTCCTTACACGAGTATTCAGGAAGTCATTGATCTGACCACACAAAAAAATATCTCCGGTGTGCCCGTTGTCGAGGGCGATGAACTGGTCGGTATTGTTACCAGTCGAGATCTGCGTTTTGAAAAGAAACCGGATGATCCGGTCAGAAACATTATGACCCGTAAGGAGAACCTGGTTACGGTCAGGGAAAATGCCAGCAAGGATGAAATACGTGATTTACTGCATGAACACCGGATTGAAAAGGTTCTGGTTGTTAACGACAAGTTTCAGCTGGCGGGTCTTGTCACTGTTAAAGATATTCAAAAGGCATCGGAGTTTCCCAACGCCTGTCTGGATTCATCCGAGCGTTTACGTGTTGGCGCCGCCGTTGGTGTTGGTGCCGCTTCACAGGAACGCGTCGAGCACCTGGTGGAGTCCGGCGTCGATGTGATTGTCGTTGATACAGCGCATGGCCATTCGAAAGGTGTCCTCGATATGGTGAAGTGGATCAAGACACAGTTTAAAGACACACAGGTTATCGGCGGCAATATTGCCACCGGCGATGCCGCGCTGGCGCTGGTAGAGGCCGGTGCCGACGCCGTTAAGGTGGGTATTGGTCCGGGTTCAATCTGTACTACGCGCGTTGTTAGCGGTGTGGGTATGCCGCAGATCACTGCCGTCAAAAACGTGGCCGCAGAATTAAAGAAGAAAAAGATACCGTTAATCTCTGATGGTGGCATCCGCTACTCGGGCGATATTGCCAAGGCACTGGCGGCCGGTGCACACACTACGATGATTGGTAGTCTCTTTGCCGGCACCGAAGAAGCGCCGGGCGAGGTCGAACTGTATCAGGGCCGTTCATACAAATCCTATCGGGGTATGGGCTCACTGGGTGCGATGTCGCAACAGCACGGTTCATCGGATCGTTATTTCCAGGAAAATGACGAAATTGAAAAACTGGTACCCGAGGGCATAGAAGGTCGTGTTCCTTACAAGGGACCCTTGTCTGCTATTATCCATCAGCTTAGTGGTGGCATACGTGCGGCAATGGGCTACACAGGTTGCGCAAGCCTTCAGGAACTCAGGGAAAAGGCGCGTTTTGTTCGTCTGACCAGTGCCGGTTTCAAGGAGAGCCATGTACACGATGTGACCATCACCAAAGAACCACCTAACTATCGTGTATAGATAACATGGGCCCTCAAGCGAGGTCCGATAGACAGTCAATCATCGCAAGCTAGATTTTCATGAGTACAGATATCCATTCTGAACGCGTTCTGATCCTCGATTTTGGATCGCAATATACCCAGCTCATAGCCAGGCGTGTTCGAGAGGCCGGCGTTTACAGCGAAATTCATCCCTTCGACATGGATGAGCAGGCGATCCGGGATTTCAAACCGAATGCGATTATTCTGTCCGGTGGCCCGGAGTCAGTTACCGCTGTAAATGGTTTTCGCGCACCGGACCTGGTCTTTTCTATGGGCCTGCCGGTGCTGGGTATTTGCTATGGCATGCAAACAATGGCCGAACAGTTGGGTGGCCAGGTTGCGAGCTCTGAACTACGCGAATTCGGTTACGCACAGATACGAGCGCGAGGCCATTCCAATCTGTTAACAGACATACAGGACGAAACTAACACCGAAGGTCATGGCTTACTGAACGTATGGATGAGTCATGGTGACCGAGTAGAAGCCCTGCCGGAGGGATTCAAGGTCATTGCTTCGACCGATAATGCACCCATAGCCGGCATGGCCGATGAAGAACGAAAACTTTACGGCTTGCAGTTTCATCCGGAAGTCACCCATACCACCCAGGGCCAGGCCATATTAAAACGATTTCTGCACGATATTGCCGGATGTCATTCACTATGGACCACAGCCAATATTGTTCAGGATGCAATTGCACGGGTAAAGCAACAGGTTGGCGATGATAAGATACTACTGGCGCTTTCCGGAGGTGTTGACTCCTCTGTAGTAGCGGCGCTGTTACATGAGGCGATCGGTGACCAGTTGCTATGCGTGTTCGTCGACAACGGACTATTGCGTTTAAATGAAGGTGACCAGGTCATGGAGACCTTTGCCGAACATATGGGGATCAATGTGATTCGCGTTGATGCCGAGCAGCGTTTCCTTGATAAGTTAAAAGGTGTCGAGGACCCGGAAGAAAAACGCAAGATAATCGGCAGAGAGTTCATTCATGTTTTTGAGGAACATGCGCATGACTTTGAAGGTATCAAGTGGTTGGCGCAGGGCACGATCTACCCTGATGTCATAGAATCGGCCGGGGCAAAAACCGGCAAGGCCCACGTCATAAAATCACATCACAACGTGGGCGGCTTGCCGGACACCATGAAAATGGAGCTGGTAGAGCCTTTACGTGAATTATTCAAAGACGAGGTGCGTAAACTCGGTGTTGAACTTGGACTGCCAGAAACCATGGTTTATCGTCATCCCTTTCCTGGGCCGGGTCTGGGTGTAAGGATACTTGGTGAAGTCAAAAAGGAATATGCTGATCTGCTGCGACTGGCAGATAATATATTTATTGAAGAACTGCACGCGCACGATCTTTATGATGAAGTGAGCCAGGCCTTTGTCGTTTTTCTGCCGGTACGTTCCGTGGGAGTGATGGGCGACAGCCGTAAATATGATTATGTTGTCTCTCTGCGCGCCGTTGTTACGGTTGATTTTATGACAGCGCATTGGGCACATCTTCCCTATGATTTTCTCGGCAAAGTCTCAGGCCGCATCATCAATGAAATTGATGGTATCTCACGAGTGACCTATGATGTTTCGGGCAAACCACCGGCTACGATCGAGTGGGAGTAAGTGAACTTCAAATACTCATGCTGAGGAAGTAACACCAACCTGAGGCGAAGGCTGTATGACTGTTCTAATCATTGGCTTATTACTGTTCTTTTCGGTACATCTGGTTCCACTGTTTCCGCTGCGTGAAAAGCTGATCGATAAACTTGGTGAGAATAAATACAAGGGTATTTTTTCACTTTTATCTTTCACCGGACTGATCCTGATCGTTATGGGTTATCGCGATGCAGATATAAGCAGCTACTGGTACCCGGTTAAATACGGTCGTGAACTGGCTCTGTACCTGATGCCTGTCTCATTTGTACTACTTGCCGCCTCTAATATGAAATCCAATATCAAGCGCCTTGTGAAACATCCGATGCTGCTAGGCATACTTATCTGGTCATTTGTGCATCTTTTAAATAATGGCGAACTGCGTGCAATACTCTTGTTTGGCGCATTTATCTTTTATGCTGTTATCGATCTTGTCTTTACCAAAAAAACCGCATTGGTATCGGAAATGCCTGTCTATCCGGTAAAAAAAGACATCATTAATATTATTGCGGGTCTTTTGGTTTATGCCGCCGTGCTGCATTTTCATCACTATATTGCCGGCGTCACCATTATCGGTTGATAGAAGCTGTTAATGAACAAGGGTCAGCAATGGATGCAACGTGCCTACGAGCTGGCACTGAAGGCGAGGGAACACGACGAGGTACCTGTTGGAGCCGTTATCGTTCTGGACGATCAGATAATTGGTGAAGGCTGGAATCAACCTATCTCAAGTCATGATCCGACTGCACATGCCGAGATAATTGCACTCAGGCAAGCCGGACAAACCATTAACAACTATCGCCTGTCAGGCGCAACGATGTATGTCACTCTGGAACCCTGTGCGATGTGCGCCGGTGCCCTGGTGCATGCGCGCCTGGCAAAACTGGTTTTTGCGACAGAGGATCCTAAAACAGGTGCCTGTGGCAGCGTGCTTGACATCATTCAGCATGATGCACTAAATCATAAAGTGGAAATCGAACACGGGACAATGCAAGATGAATGTCGCACCTTGCTTCAGGATTTCTTTAAACAAAAACGACTGAGATGACAGATACGGCGACAAGACAGGCGGAAGAGCTGGCAGAATTGCTGAACCGCGCTTCGCTAAAGCTGGTTGTTGCTGAATCCTGTACCGGTGGTGGCTTATCCGAAATACTCACGCGAATACCAGGCAGTTCCGGCTGGTTCGAACGCGGTTTTGTTACCTACTCTAACGATGCCAAGATGGAACTGTTACATGTTGAAAGGGAAACGCTGGAACTAAACGGTGCTGTCAGTGAAGAGACTGCAAGAGAAATGGTAATCGGCGCGGTCAATAACAGTCATGCCCAGGTTGGTGTTTCGGTAACCGGGATTGCTGGTCCCGGTGGTGGGACTGAGGAAAAACCGGTCGGCACAGTGTGTTTTGCCTGGTATCTCGCCGAAGATAATATCAGGACCACACGGGTACAGTTCGATGGTGATCGACAGACGATTCGTGAACAGGCGTGTCTGTTGGCATTGCAGGGTCTGCTTGATGGCCTGCAGAGCTTTCTTTGAGGCCGCGTCAAAACTATATGTATAAGCTGTCGGTTTCGATATGAATAAACAGTTAATGACGGAACTGGCAGACATGTTAAAGCCTGAATGTGGCGATGTAACACTTTGTTGTATCGGTCAGCTTGAATCGTCTGAACGCTACGTCCTGGAAGCCGCTTACGACCATAATAAAGGCGCTTTCACACAACATGCTGCCGAGTTTACTTCTGTCGAACTGAGCAACTATATATCCATGCTGTTGGATAAATCCAGTAACCAACTTATTAGCTCAATCGATATATTGAAACCCTTTTTTACCGAAGTGGATTCGGTATTTGTCTATCCAGTCGAGGATGCTTCAGCAAACGAATACCTTCTTGTTGGTATAACCGGGAAAAACCATCAACAAAAAGACATTGCCCGGCATCTTGCCTTATCGATCGAAAACCATCTATTACATAAAAAACTGCGGGAGCAGGAAACGAAGTACCAGTCCTACCTGGACGAGGTAAAAACCATCAAGGAATTACTCTTGCCCGGTGAAGGGCATGTTATTGAGGGTCTGGATTACGCGACATACTACCGGCCCAGCGTAGGCGGCGGTGGCGATTATTTTGATATCGTTGATCTGCGCAATGCACGACGCCGTGCCGGCTACGAAAACCCGCCACTTACCTGGGGTGTTGGTGTGATGGATGTATCCGGTCATGGTCCGGGCGCCGCCGTAGAGGTTGCCATGGTCGATGCAATCTTGCGCACCTATCAGGGAGAAAAGGGCTCGGGTCCGGCTGAGGCACTTGAGTATGTTAACAAGTATTACTTTACGCGGCAGTTCAGGGGTGGCTTCAGCACCGCGTTCTTCTGTAACTATGATGCCGAAGCGGACGTCTTCTCCTATGCTTCGGCAGGCCATTTGCCTGTATTGATTAAACACAAGAATGGAACGGTCAACGTGCTTGAAAGCGACAGCGGAATACCTATTGGTATAGAGCGTGAAAGTGAATGGCATACAGAGACAACGCATCTGGATCAGGGCGACACGATAATCATCTACACTGATGGTATTACCGAAGCCGAATCCAAATCAGGTGAACAGTTCGGTTTTTCAAGATTAACCGATTGCGTTGAATCAAGTGCGGCGACTTCAGCGGAATTACTTATGGACGATTTCATGACACGTTTTCATGAACACATCGATGGCGTTACTGAACATGATGACCAGACCTTAATCATGGTCACGATCTCTTCCTGATTGTTATAGTAGTTTATGGCTCGACTCTTCTTTGCACTCTGGCCCGATGATGAAACAAGAAAAAAGTTGTATCAGGTAGCCCGGCAATTCAAAAATGACAATATCAGACTCGTAAAGCCGTCCAATCTGCATATGACGCTTGAGTTTCTTGGCGAGATAACAGATGCAGACAAACAAGGCTTGATAGATAAGGCTAGTGAGATTCATTGCGAACCATTCAGTATTGATTTGACGCGTGTGGGCTGGTGGAAACAGCCCCAGATTCTTTATGTTGGTACTACCCAGGTACCAGGGCAACTTTTAAAACTGGTAAAGTCGATCCGTCAATGTGTGAAACAGCAGGGGCTAAAACCAGATAATCGCGAGTACAAACCGCACGTTACGATCGTACGCAAAGCAAAAAGCATAATCGTACCTAAAGAGACATTTCATATTAACTGGCATGCAAACAGCTTTAGCCTGATTGTTTCGAAATCAAGCGATGACGGGGTTGAATATACACCGCTGCAACAGTGGCCACTTAAAAAAGATGATTAAGAAAATCGGAACTTTATATGTTATGGGTATGCAGAACTATTTCTTTCCTTTCTTTAGTGGAAACAACATCGATACCTGGCGCCGGTAGTCTGAGTAAGTGTTTCCAAATTGCTGAATCAAATCATGTTCCTCAAACTGAATGGCAGCGACGATATAAAGCGTGGTCACTACAGCAAATAACAGATGACCGGTTGTCATATCCGCTGTTGCCCAAAAGGCAATGATAAAACCCGTCATGATAGGATGACGGATATAGTTATAAAGCCACGGTGTTGCAAAATCACTGGAAGTGTACTGCCTGGCTTTAAAATTCAGATAAACTTGTCGTAACCCAAACAGATCGAAGTGATCAATCATAAAGGTTGAAAGTAATACCAACAGCCAACCTGCCCAGAATATAAAATCGATAAGCCTTCTTCCAATCGAGTTCTCAACCTGCCACACGGATGTTGTTAATGGTTGCCATAACCAAAACAACAGGATCAAAGCAAGGCTGGAGAGTAATACATAGGTACTGCGTTCAATTGATTGCGGGATGAATCTTAAAAACCACTTCTTGAAAAACGGCCGTGCCATCAGGCTGTGCTGTAAAGCGAAAATCACCAATAGAGTTATATTAATGCATAGCGATATAACTAACGATCCCTCATTTCCGCTATCGATAGACTTTGGCACGAGCAGGTTACCAACAAAACCAATTGAATAAAGAAAGGTGAAAAAAAATACCACGTAACAAATAAGGCCATACGCTAATGTAAGTATTCGATTCACTATCCTGCACCGTTTTCGCTATAAGAAGCGGATATGTTTTACAACAGCAACTATAAATATAGTCGAAAAGATAGCGTTAAATACATCAATTAAGGCTATATGATTTCTAGTTAAAGGCCCAACTGGCGAAAGGTTCTATTTCATCCCGGTTTAACACAATGAGCTGGTACTGCCTGGGGTTTAAAGAATAGTCAGCAGTTGTATCTACCGAGAGTTGTTTCAACAGGTATCCAATCAAAGCACGACGAATTTTGATCTCGATGACATTGTTTTCAGCCTTGTAGTCGATCAGCAGGCTGGCCTGCTGATCGGTATCCAGTTTCGGATGAGGGGTCAACTTGATGCTGATCATTTCCACCCAGTCTTCGTCGTAACTGGCACTGGATTCTGCCGCTTCGTCGAGACACGTTGCCGATGCAAACCTGGATAGTACAAAGTCCCTGAAATCGAAGCTGTCCTCATTATAGGCGCGCACATGCCAGCGGAATCCGGTATTCACCAGTGCATGTGGCTCAAGTCGCCGCTCAACATTCTGGCTATCTGATAAAGAGTGGTAACTGGCACTGAGCTTTTTTCTACCATGAATGGCGCGCGTTATCTGACACAGCACGTCCCTGCCGGGCAGTCGATTGGGCAACACCAGGTTCTCCGCCTGGATATCAAACACGTTTACATCCGGCGCAGGTCCTCCGGATACGGTCAGGTTTGCTTCCAGCATCGGTAACACGGTCGCCGGTGACAGATCGGCAAACACCTCTTTGAAATCCGGGGTAGGGACGAAACCGAATACGTTATGGCGATAATTCAGATTCTCCGGCGCGATGTCACCATAGAGTTTCAGGTCTTTGGTCGCCGCGGCATCAGATATGGCAAAGGCTTTCGCGACGTCACTGCGCGTTATCAAACCGGTATAGTAAGCCTTCACTTCTATGAACTGTAGCCGCTGCCTTGTTGCCCATTTGATTTCGCTTAGCATCCTTGAATTATACCGGACTCGTTAATGCCTGATAAAATATATAACATAGTAAAAAATATAAAGGTAATAAAAAATATTGACATCACTGAAAGTATCACCTATTCTTTCTCCAAGTTGGCTATTCGGGGGAATAGCCGAACGTTTTAAACACTGACCAGATGGAGATGAGTGATGGCGACAGCAAACGTTGAAGACGACAAGAAAAGAGCATTAAGCATGGCCCTGAGCCAGATTGAAAAGCAGTTTGGTAAAGGTTCGGTTATGAAGATGGGTGACCAGCCCGTGGCCAAGATACCGACTGTGAGCACTGGCTCACTCGGACTGGATATCGCGCTCGGTGCCGGCGGCCTGCCTTATGGAAGGATCGTTGAGATTTACGGCCCGGAATCGTCTGGTAAGACAACACTGACACTGTCTGCCATTGCCGAGGCGCAGAAACAAGGCAAGACCTGTGCGTTTATCGATGCGGAACATGCGTTGGACCCTATCTATGCCGAAAAGCTGGGTGTGAATATCGATGACCTGCTGGTGTCGCAGCCGGATACCGGTGAACAGGCACTGGAGATCTGCGACATGCTTGTGCGTAGTGGTGCTGTTGAACTGGTTGTGATTGACTCGGTAGCGGCCCTGGTGCCCAAGGCCGAGATCGAAGGCGAGATGGGTGATTCACACATGGGTCTGGCTGCACGTTTGATGTCACAGGCTTTACGTAAACTGACAGGTAATATCAAACGGGCTAACTGCTGTGTGATCTTTATTAACCAGATCCGCATGAAGATTGGCGTGATGTTTGGTAACCCGGAAACGACGACCGGCGGTAACGCACTCAAGTTTTATTCCTCTGTGCGTCTTGATATTCGCCGTATTGGTGCGATCAAAAAGGCTGACGAGGTCGTCGGTAACGAAACCCGCGTCAAGGTTGTGAAGAACAAGGTGGCACCGCCGTTCAAGCAGGCTGAATTCGATATTCTTTATGGTGAGGGAATCTCACGACATGGTGAGATCATCGACCTCGGGGTCGAGCTCGGGCTGATCGACAAGGCCGGTGCATAGTATAGCTACGGTGATGAACGCATAGGCCAGGGTAAGGACAATGTCCGCAATTATTTGAAAGAAAACCCGGAGATCGCACAGGAACTGGAAGCAAAGATCAGGGAAAAATTATTACCGAATGTCGTTCCGGTTGTCGAAGATGAAGCTGACGATAAGCTGGAAGAGGAGGTGGTAGCCTGAGCACGGAGCGTCAGCAAGTATTAAAGAAGGCCTGTGATTTGCTGGCGCGGCGTGAACATAGTCGCAAGGAATTAAAGTACAAGTTAAGACGTTCTTGCAACGAAGAGAACCTGATCGAGGAGTTGCTGGATAAGCTGGCAGCAGAGGGCTTGCAAAGTGACGTCAGGTTTGCCGAAAGCTTTGTACATCATCGGTTCAACAAAGGTCAGGGTCCGATTAAGATCGAGCAGGAACTTAAACAACGTGGTATAGACTCAGAGTTAATCGCAGATTGTCTGTATGGCGATAAATTTGACTGGTCCGGTATGGCCGCAGAGATTCGAATAAAAAAGTTTGGAACGGCTATTCCCGGTGACTATCAAAAGAAGGCAAAACAATCGCGATTCCTATATAGTCGCGGTTTCAGCTCGGAGGTCATTGGCCAGATTCTAAAATAATGAAAAGCAGTAACGAAATTCGTCAGTCGTTCCTCGATTATTTTGCTTCGAAGGACCACGCGGTAGTGTCCAGCAGTTCGCTTGTGCCGAGTAACGATCCTACCTTGCTTTTCACCAACGCCGGCATGGTGCAGTTCAAGGATGTGTTCCTTGGCCGTGAAAAACGCGACTATGTGCGGGCCGTTTCTTCACAGCGCTGTGTGCGTGCCGGTGGTAAACACAATGACCTTGAAAATGTGGGCTACACGGCCAGGCATCACACTTTTTTTGAAATGCTCGGTAATTTCAGCTTTGGTGACTACTTCAAAAAAGAAGCGATTACTTATGCCTGGGAGTATCTGACTGAGGTACTCAAGATACCGGAATCGCGACTCTGGGTAACTGTTTATGAAGACGATGATGAAGCGGCAGATATCTGGCTAAAAGAGATCGGTGTTTCACCTGAACGTTTTAGTCGTTGTGGTAAAGAGGATAACTTCTGGTCAATGGGTGATACTGGTCCCTGCGGTCCCTGTAGCGAAATCTTTTATGACCACGGTGAAGGGATACCCGGTGGTCCACCCGGATCGGCCGACGCTGAACTCGACCGTTATATTGAAATCTGGAATCTCGTTTTTACTCAATACGACCGCGGTGCCGATGGCACGCTTAAACCGATACCACATCCATCTGTAGATACTGGTATGGGCCTGGAGCGCATCACAGCTGTCATTCAAGATGTTCATAATAATTATGATATCGACCTGTTTCAGGATTTGATCAAAGCGATACATCAGATTGCAGGAACTGACGATCTCGAACTGACCTCCAGTCGCGTTGTTGCCGATCACATCCGTTCATGTGCGTTCCTGATCGCTGACGGTGTCATACCCACTAATGAAGGTCGCGGCTATGTCCTGCGCCGGATCATTCGTCGTGCCATTCGTCACGGTAACAAGCTCGGCTTTAAAGAACCTTTCTTCAACAAACTTGTTGAGGCACTGGATGATGTAATGGGTGAAGCTTACCCGGAGCTAAGCCAGCAGCGACAGCATATCGAGCGTGTATTGCTGGCCGAGGAAGATCGTTTTGCCGAGACCCTGGAACAGGGACTGAAAGTGCTGGATGAAATTATCGCCGGGCTGGATAAAAGCAAACTTATTGCCGGAAACGATGTGTTTCGTCTCTATGATACTTATGGTTTCCCGGTTGACCTGACGGCGGATATTGCTCGCGAGCGCGGACTCACCGTCGATATGGACGGCTTCAATGAAGCCATGGCTGAGCAGCGTAAGCGTGCCCGTGCCGCGAGTAAATTTGATGTAGGCATTTCAGTCAACACCGACGACGATCTCGTGACTAACTTCACCGGTTATGAACGTTTGCAGCAAAAGACTACCGTGACAGCGATCTACCAGGACGGCCGCAATGTGCAGTCACTCGGTCACGGTGACATCGGTGGCGTTATCTTACTGGAAACCCCATTTTACGCTCAGTCCGGCGGCCAGGTGGGTGATCGCGGCGAGCTGTTTGCGGGTGATGTATTTTTCGAAGTCGAAGATACGAAAAAACAGGGCCAATCACATATTCATCTCGGTGTGCTTAGAACCGGCGAACTGCATGTTGGCGATACCATTAATGCATCGGTCGATCCGTCACGGCGTGAACACATTATGCGCAACCATTCCGCGACGCACCTGTTACATGCCGCACTGCGCAAAGTGCTGGGTGAGCACGTTGTTCAGAAGGGTTCACTGGTGGCTGATGATCGACTGCGTTTTGACTTTTCCCATAGCGATCCTTTAACTCGGGAAGAACTGATTGAAATTGAACAACTGGTTAACGAACAGATCCTGACAAATGAAGAAACACTGATTCAGGTTATGCCGCTTGAACGAGCCAGGGATTCGGGCGCCATTTCGTTGTTTGGTGAGAAGTACGAAGATACGGTGCGTGTATTAAGTATTGGCGGTGAATTCTCCAGAGAGCTGTGTGGCGGTACCCATGTGCATCGCGCTGGCGATATCGGTTTATTCAAGATTATTTCTGAAACAGGTATCGCTGCAGGCGTCAGACGTGTTGAAGCTGTTACCGGGATTGGGGCCCTGAACTGGGTCGAGACGATCGAAAGTAAATTACAGAACGTATCTGAATTACTGAAAACAGACGTCGATAGCGTGGATGCAAGACTTTCCATGCAGATGGAAAAGACCCGTAAGCTGGAAAAAGAACTGGAACAGTTGAAAGGCAAGCTGGCCAGCAGTGCCGGCTCCAATATGGCAGACGATGCCGAAGTGATTGAGGGCATCAAAGTGATTGCTAAGACACTGGATGGTGCCGATCCCAAAACCCTGCGCGATACCGTCGACCAGCTCAAGAACAAGCTTGGCACAGCTGCACTGATACTGGCGACAGTCAATGATTCCAAGGTTAGCCTCGTGGCTGGCGTTACCAAGGACAGTACCGACCGCATCAAGGCCGGCGATCTGGTTAACTTTGTGGCTGAGCAGGTAGGTGGTCGCGGTGGCGGACGTCCGGATATGGCCCAGGCTGGCGGTAACGACCCAGCCGCACTCGAGGGCGCCCTGAAACAGGTACCTGACTGGGTTCGCGGACAGCTTTCCGGCTAGTAGCTATTTCATAACATAGCCACTTCAGCTAAAATCCCGCGCTTTTCCAACGGGAAAGTTCATGGCTTTAATTGTTCAGAAATACGGTGGGACCTCGGTCGGTACGGCCGAACGTATCCAGGCCGTTGCCGATAAGGTCATCGAAACCAAAAAGCAGGGCCACCAGGTGGTTGTGGTCGTGTCGGCGATGAGCGGTGAGACAGACCGTTTGCTTACGCTGGCGAAAAGTATGTCGCATACGCCAACCCCAAGAGAACTCGACGTACTGCTCTCTACCGGCGAGCAGGTCACGATAGCCCTCCTGAGTATGGCGTTGGCTGAAAAAGAACATCCGGCCGTATCCTACACTGGCGGCCAGGTCCATATCCGCACTGACAAGGCACATAACAAGGCGCGTATCGTTGATATTGAATCGGCACGTGTGCATAAAGAGCTCGATGAAGGGAAAATCGTGGTTGTTGCCGGATTTCAGGGCATTGATGAAGACGGCAATATTACGACGCTGGGCAGGGGCGGTTCAGATACCACGGCCGTGGCCATGGCAGCCGCACTCAAAGCCGATGAATGCCGTATCTATACAGATGTTGACGGTGTCTATACGGCCGACCCACGCATTGTAGAAGACGCCCAGCGACTGCCGCAGATTACCTATGAAGAAATGCTGGAAATGGCCAGCCTGGGCTCGAAAGTATTACAGATCCGTTCGGTCGAATTCGCCAGGAAATACAATGTTAATTTACGTGTGCTTTCCACTTTCAAAGACGGCCCCGGCACACTGATAACTGAAGAGGATGAAACTATGGAAGCGGCACTGATTTCAGGCATCGCACACAATCGAGATGAGGCAAAATTGACGATAGTTGGTGTTCCCGATATGCCCGGTATTGCCTCACAGATACTGGGCCCCATTGCCGATGCCAATATCGAAGTCGATATGATCGTCCAGAATGTGGGGCTGGATAATACGACGGACTTTACATTTTCTGTACATCGTAATGATTACGATAAGGCAATGACAATCCTGAAAAAAACAGCGCAGGAAATCGATGCCAAAGATGTGTCCGGGGACAATAAGATTGCGAAAATATCCGTGGTTGGGGTCGGTATGCGCTCACATGCCGGAATTGCCAGTAAAATGTTCAAGGCGCTGGCCGATGAGGGTATTAATATTCAGATGATTTCCACCTCGGAAATTAAGGTTTCTGTGGTTGTGGCCGAAAAATATCTAGAGCTTGGCGTTCGCACGCTGCACTCTGCCTTTGAACTAGATCAAGGCGCGGCCACGGAAGAGCAGTAGACAGCATTTTCAATTTTCCGTGAAGCGGGTTGAAAATAGTGCGCGAGTAAATATTGGTATGCGGCTATAATCTGTAAAAAAGTAATTATTAAGACTAAGGAAGCAGTAGGAGAATTGAGATGTTGATATTAACCAGACGAGTAGGAGAGTCGCTCATGATCGGTGATGACGTTAACGTCACTGTCCTGGGAATCCGAGGGAATCAGGTTCGTATTGGCGTTAACGCGCCTAAAGATGTTGCAGTCCATCGAGAGGAGATATACGACCGTATTCAGAAAGAGCAATCGGACGACCCTTCTTCATCAGAAACCCCTGAATCACAGTAAATTTATCCCGATCTTTACCCTGAAAGCTGGCAAGGGTATCCTTTTACGCCTGACGGCAGGTATTTTGCCGGACTAATGTTTACAATATAACGCGGCTTTATGCCGTGTTTTGTTTTCGGAGAGGTGGCCGACAAATTTGTCTGGAACAAATTTGAACAGCGAGCCTCGCGAGCTGGCCCCGCAGGGGTGTCGTACAGGAAGTACGACATAATGGCTGAAGGCAAAGCGCCGCAGGCGCTTTATTTTTGGCAGTAATTTTTCAGGGAAGTAATTATCACGGAGAGGTGGCCGAGTGGCTGAAGGCGCTCCCCTGCTAAGGGAGTATACGGTTTATCCCGTATCGAGGGTTCGAATCCCTCTCTCTCCGCCATCATTCAAATATGCATGCAGGGCATCCATATTTGAATGATTCACGATGGTGGATTCGATAGCCGAGAAGAGGGTTTGACCGATTTGTCGGGAACAAAATAGGAACAGCCGCAGGCTGGCCCGTAAGGGCAAAATACAGGGAGGTATTTTGTAGTCCCTCTCTCTCCGCCATTTGACTATATATACAAGTCCTATATTATTCGCCGCTCAAATCAACGCGCCCGTAGCTCAGTTGGATAGAGTACCTGGCTACGAACTAGGGGGTCGGAGGTTCGAATCCTTCCGGGCGCGCCATACGAATAAACAAACCTGCCTTGTGCAGGTTTTTTTATTTGTTAAGTTTGTTTTGATTTTCGTACCTCCGACTTATATTAATCAGGTTCGACAAATCGTCAGGATAGGCGATTTGGGCAGACTTAGTCTGCATGAAATGCGAGCTACACGGATGTAGCGAGTCAGTCCTTCCGCACTTTTCAAGCATAAAGGCGCGCCATTTTAAAGGCTTGATAAAGTGTCTTTTTTCTTAAGTTGTCCCATAAGCTTAGATCTAAAATATTATCTACTTTATTATAGCTACTGGAGTTTTTCTATTTCAGACAAGTTACTTTTCTGGAAACAATAAATAGAAAGTCGTCTAATGTACATTAGCTTGTTTTATAAATGTGTTTTTATGAGGTTGGGCTATAACATTTTGTTTTATTTTAGTGGATGAAGTTCGGGAGTCGTAAAGAACTTGAATAATCTTTTTTCCTTGGGAATTTAAATAAGACTCCACATTTATATTATGTGGTTTGTTTCCCCAGTCCTCACCAATTACGAAAATATCGGCATTCAATTCTATGCAAGCAGATACATATTCAAGTTCATGGTAGGGGCGTACAATATCGACACAGCGTAAAGCTCTCAACATTTCTACTCTTTGATCCAGAGGAATGATTGGCACTCTATATTTGTAAGATTTCACCACACTATCGGAAGCAACTCCAACTGCTACTATATCGCCTAATCTACTGCAGCGTTCTAGTAAAGCAAGGTGACCGACATGCAACATATCAAATGTACCGACTGTATAAACAACCATTGTGTAATTTAATTCCTGTATTAAAGTGATTTTCGTTATTAAGTCTTTTCGATCTAGTTATTTTTTATAAAAGTTTCCAGCCATAGACACCAGTTATTCCAATAGTGTAGATAGCAAGGAAATAAACATTGACTGGATTCCTGTTAAGTTTTGGTGTTTTAATTTGGGATACATTCAAGGCTGCAAGCCCTAGACTGCTTATATAGAGAATAATTGAGAAGATTTCTGCATTAAAAAAACCTTCAAATAGAAAAATGAAAACGAGTATTATATTATTGTTGTCGAGAGCCAGTCCTGTGTATTTCGATCCGCTAGACAAGCCAAATGTATTAAAATAACTTAACCGTATCGCACTGGCAGCCAGCATTATAAAAGCTCCAGGTAGAAATAGTGGATCGAAATTTCCGTAGCTCAGTAGAAGAATGGCTGGAGCAACTCCATAGTTCACAATGTCAATTAACGAATCAAGTTGGACTCCAAATGTTTGGTCCTTAGCTGTTCGCCCATTCATTCTTCTTGCAATAAGTCCATCCGCCCAGTCAAAAGCAACGGCCCAGATCATGCCAATCATGGCGGCGTAGTAAATGCCCAAAATACAGAAGTAAATAGCTAAGATTGTGCAGATCAACCCTGCAAGCGAGCACAAGTTGGGAAGATCTTTTACATAGGAAAGAATGGCAGGTTGTAACTCTTGAGATTCTGTATTACCTGTTGTCATAGTACCGTTTATATTGAATGCTAATCGATATTACATCGATGATGGGAATTTGCCGGCGTAACAGGGTAGTTATAAGGAGTGATTTCTTATAAAGATTATTAACAGGTAAATCCGACTAATTAAAGCTATTGCTTTTTGTCGACAGAATCACACTATAACATAATGACTAGTATTCTGCTTTGGGTATGAATTGGCCGTTCATAAATATTTCATTATATTTCCACGATTAGCCAAAAGTTGTCCCATAGGTAAAAAGCTATCTTAGTGTTTTCAGTTGCTTATGAACCAATAACACTCAAGACAATGGGACACTTAAGATGAGCAAGTTACTGTATATACAAATTTATTAGGAAATAGACGAATTATCTACGAACCAGGGGTCGGGGGTTCGAATCCTTCCGGGCGCCATCTATAAAAACGCCACCGTGAGGTGTTTTTTTTTGGATTTTTTCCAGTAGAATGAAAACGAAGTTCGACAAATTTGCCAGGAACAAATTTGAACATCCGTAGGCTGGCCCCAGGGGTAGAGCGAATGGATACGCGGAGTAATCCTTCCGGGCGCGCCATCTCAATATCAGAAAAGTCCTGAAATTCGACTATACTTTATTTATGGCTGCAATTTTATTAGATGGTAATGCTTTATCGAAAAAACTGAGAGCAAAGCTTACAAAA
>CAJIBF010000002.1_pt1 | contig 18686 bp, 16 predicted proteins | sample 9199291 | NCBI WGS metagenome assembly CAJIBF01 (sample SAMEA7708293, study PRJEB35096) | sediment metagenome | biome: marine neritic benthic zone biome [ENVO:01000025]; feature: sediment [ENVO:00002007]; material: shallow marine sediment [ENVO:03000034] sea grass bed [ENVO_01000059] ...
GCGATGGTGGGTTATGCGCTGAAGATCTGGTCTGAAGGCGACATGACAGTCGGGGAATTCTCCATGGTGGCGGGCCTGGCCATTATGCTTATTGAGGCCGCAAGGGGTTTGAGCCGTAGTTTCCTCGAATTCTTTGAATACCTCGGCAATATTACCGACGGGGTCTCCACCTTTGTGCAGTCGCATGAGATTGTCGACCAGCCCGATGCCCCCGCGTTGCAGGTGACCCGGGGTGAAATCGACTTTGACGATGTCTCGTTTACCTACAAGGAAGGATTACAGGTATTTGAGAACCTGAGTGTGACCATCGCACCGAAACAGCAGGTTGGGCTGGTCGGGTTTTCCGGCTCCGGTAAATCCACCTTCGTTAACCTGATGCTGCGTCTGTTCGAGGCGCAGGGCGGTGCTATCCGGATCGATGGGCAGAATATTCTCGACGTGACCCAGGATAGTCTGCGCGAAAACATATCGATGATTCCGCAGGACCCGCAGTTGTTTCATCGTTCCTTGATGGAGAATATTCGCTATGGGCGACTCGACGCCAGCGATGACGAGGTCATAGCGGCTGCGAAGAAAGCGCACGCCCATGAGTTCATTATGCAGACCGAGCAGCAATACGACTCGTTGGTAGGGGAGCGCGGGGTAAAGCTTTCCGGTGGGCAACGGCAACGTATCGCGATTGCCCGCGCGATTCTGAAAGATTCGCCGATACTGATTCTTGATGAAGCGACTTCATCGCTTGATTCGCATACCGAGAAGAAAATTCAGCTGGGCCTGGAAACCCTGATGCAGGGGCGTACCGTGGTCGTCATCGCGCACCGCTTATCAACCATATCCCATATGGATCGTATCCTGGTGTTTGACCAGGGCAGGATTGTCGAAGATGGCAGTCACCAGCAGTTGTTGCTGAAAGATGGTCATTACGCGCACCTGTGGAATATGCAGGCGGGTGGTTTTCTACCGGAAAAAGAGGATGCTTAAATGAAAATCATTAGGGTCAGGCCGCGCTATGATTCCATGTCATTGCAGCATTAGTACATGCATGTCAGTCTGTCGATTGATTTGCCCAATTGTTTTACGTGGCTAAATACATAAAGGCTGGAAAAAATATTTCTGTTGCCTAATCTTAAAACAATTCGCTTGCCCGCACTGTTTGCCTGGTAAGCCACGATATTTATTTAAAGGGAGAGAGAAAATGCGAATGATTTATCTGATGCTTTTGCTGACTGCAACGGCACTGCCGGCGCAGCCGACACTCGATGAGAGCGACCCGTTGATTGCATCAGTGATCGCCTATTCCCAGGCATATTCAATCGAGAGATGGGAAACCTTTTGTGCCAGAGAGTATCCGGAAACGGAGCAATCTATTTCTGCTGCACGGTCAGAATGGTTGGAGCAGCACGCCGATCTGATTGATAAGGTATCACGTATATTGCAATCGGAGTACACGAAAGACGAGAGAACAAGTATTGCCGTTCAGGCCAAGCTGGCAAATAACGAGTTCGAAGACAGGCTTGCGTCTGCACCAACGCAGGAGCGTAAACAGTGGTGCCAGGAAAGTCCGATGCGTATAGCTGACCAACGGATGAGTCTCCTTGAACGTCCCGTATTAGTCGACGCGATCATGGAATTTGAGATTGAGTAAATACTTCACTGTTGATGACCAGGCACATAAAACAGGCTGGCTGGTTTGAGTGAAATTGAAATATATACATACGCAGCGCTCTCATGCGTCGTTTTTATATGGGGTATTGTACTGGTGATTAAGAAACTGATTGCCGGCGATAAATCAAAGCGAGTCATTTTGATTTTAAAGCTGGTGGCCTGGTTGATGGTTCCACCATTACTTGGAATCTTTGCAATGGCAGCGATGATGGATCCCCGTGGCGGAGAACCGGTCGTGACTATCCTGCGACTAATATTTATTTTTTATATTACTGTTGGTGCCGCTGTCATCCTCTATGAACACAGGCAAAACGCTCACGCCGCGTCTTCCCAGGGGCAGTATTGAATTGGCCAAACGGCTTCATATCGCTTATGCCAGCGCCGCAGATAGGGGCGTATAAGTGGGGTCAGATGAAACTTTTTTTGATAAGTCTGATCCCGGTATTGTTATCTTACTTTGTTCATAATGCTGATGTCGCTGGTTCAAGTTCAGCCATTGCCATCATTTTCTTTTTCTTTCTTTTCGATTCAAACATTGCAGCGTCGCTATCGCTTATTAATTTTTCAATTGATACATGTCTTTCCGGGTCAAAATCAACAGCACCAAAAGTAAATAGTATTTCATAGCCAAGATTATTTATCTGGCATGATGCTTTCAATTGATCATGAAATTTTTCAAGGATCTTTAATGATTCATTTTTATTGGTGTTATGAAGTAATAAAGTAAATTCATCTCCACCTAGTCGCGCCATAATATCGGAATTACGGAAAGTGTCTTTTAAGCATTGAGCAAATAATACAAGCGCGTTGTCACCCTCTTCATGCCCATAATGATCATTGATTGGTTTAAAATTATCTAAATCAAAATAGACTAACGTAGCCGAAATATTATTACGAAGACAAAGTTTAAGACTTTGCTTCGCATTCTCAATAAATCCTCTTCTATTCATTAGTGACGTAAGCTCATCTACAACGGCCAGCTCTAATATGTTTAGCTCACGCTCGGCCATGTATGCAACGTCCTTCAAAGCGTCAACATCTGCCTGATCAAAGTTTCTTGGTTTTGTGTCAATAATGCAGAAGGTGCCTAACTTGATGCCATTAGTTGTTGTTAATGGAACACCGGCATAAAAACGAATCTTTGGTTCTTCAAGTACTAATGGATTTTCACAGAACAGTTCATCATTAAGCGCGTCGCAGATAATAAAAGGCTCATTACCTTGGATGGCATGCGTGCAGAAGGATATTTCCCGTGGCGTTTCATTTACATTTAGCCCAATACAGGATTTAAACCATTGGCGGTCTTTGTCTACAAGCACGACTAGCGCAATAGACACATTAAAAATACGTTTTGCAGTTCTGGTTAAACGGTCAAAGCGCTCTTCTGGCTCAGTATCCAGAAGACCAAGCGATCTCAAGGCGCTAAGTCTATTGATTTCACTAATTTCGTTGATTTCCATTTCAAACAACCTTCATAAATTGGTCTAGAAGAATAGATACAAAATCTGTGCCAGATTAAGACTGGATTAAACCCGATTAAATCTCCAATCAATAGGGTCAACGCCGATTGATTTAACCCCTAAGCACTCGCTGAGAAGAACTGGCCCTTGAGGCGATTGAAATTGACGGTCAGGAACTTGATGCCAATCGCATAGTGGCTGAATGCGCCATCGAGATAGTCTGTATGCGTATGTGTCACGCTGCCCACCGCTTTGAAATCATCGGCATCGACTTTAATAATTTGCCCCTTGCTTAATTTCATCTCAGTCAGCAGCTGTATGCCGAGCGGCGACAGATCGGCGATCTCGGCATGATGCTTTTGTCCGGGCCAGTCTGTATAAAAGACACAATCACCATTGCGCTGGGCAAGGCGTATGATCTCGCGTCGACGCTGTTCCAGAAACGCGGCCGAGGGCGGAAACAACGGGCTTTGACACTCGACACACAGCGGTGCCGTGTCTTCACACGGGCTCTGGTCGTGCGGCGTTTTGCAAAAACTGCAGTACTGGGAGATTAGCGGACGATAGCCGCGACGCGTGTTCGCGCCATACTGCTGGGCCAGCCTCGAGCGGTTAGCGCCAGAACTTTGTGCCGTCAAACCGCCACGGCCAACGCGGCTGATCTGGGACACGGTGCTACGTTTACCGGCCAGTAGTTTGCCAACCGCATCAGCATGGCAATAGCGATACAGCAAGCGATCATAGAGTGCGCGTTTATCCTGACTGGATAGCACCGCATAGGCCTCGTTCAATAGCGCCTGCGGCATGCGTCGGTGTTTTTTCAGAGACAGGTAGGCGGTTTTTATGACATGTTCAGGCGAGTCCGGCTGCAGATTCAGAATGCGGTAATAGTTGCGCCGGTTGCCATGCCGGTCTTTCCTGGCGGCAAACGCTTTTTTGCCCTTGCTGTTGCGCGGCGCCAGCAGGTGGCCTTGCGAAAGATTGGACAGGGCATAGCGTCTTAACAGCGACTTATCGTAGTTTGCCCGGCGCACCGGGTCTCGCAGCACATGGTAGGCGTCATTGATGGCGCTGGCATTGTGGTTTTCACCCCCGAGGTCCGGGTGCAGACGCAGTTTTTGCAACAATGTGCGGTAATTATTGCGGATGATCTCAAGCGGCGCATCGGGCTGCACGTTCAGGACCCGGTAATGGTTGCGGCGCTCGCGTTCGATACTCATGCCCGCATTATCCATGACCATGGAACGACTTGTCACCCGCAGACGTATGAATTACTGTAACTGTTCGTCAGAACCAGTAAATAGTTGATTGCGAGCAACTTCCTGAATGCCGTTGATGCTGTTATTACGCTTGGCACTATTGTTGCTGATAAGATGAAATGTCCGTAGTCACAGCTCATTTACTATGACTAAAAATCCACCAAGTCACTGATTAATAAAAAATTGAAGGTATTGAGAACCTTATCTGACGTCGCTATGCCGAGACACAATCGTGCCTTTACGACTATCGAGATTGCGGTCGTCGTGTTGATTGTGAGCCTGGTGTTCGCGACTTTTGCGCCGGCGGTCTATAAGATGGTGGATGAGGCAAAGAGCCAGGATACGGTAGACGAGATAGAAGAGTTGATCGCTGAGATCGATAAATACGTAGACGATAACGGCAAACTGCCGGACTCGCTGGAAGAGGTGTTTGGCACGGTGCCGCTGGATGCCTGGGGTAACCCCTACCAGTACCTTAACTTTGATAACGTCACAGGTAACGGCAAAAAGCGCAAGGACAAGAACCTGGTGCCGATCAACACCGATTACGATTTCTACAGCATGGGCCCGGATGGCAAATCGGCGACGCCTTTAACCGCAGCCATCAGTCATGATGACATTATTCGAGGCAGGGACGGGGACTACGTCGGCCAGGCATCAGAGTATTAGGCTACGCACATGGCTGAAAAGTCAAAACAGCAGTCCCGTTTCAGCCGCCAGATATTTATCCTGTTCCTGCTCTCGGCACTGGTGCCGGTCACAGTGCTTTCGTCTTTTGCCTATTTTACTATCTCCGACCAGCTGGAAGCCGATATCAACCGGCAGATATCAAGCGAGAGCCGCGCACTCGGACTGACCCTATTCGATCGTCTACAGGGACTGGAGAGCAGCCTGCGCTTTGTCAGCAGTATGACCGATATCATTCCCGAGACCATGAGCTTTGAATGGCTGAGCGAGATGTTTACCAGCCTGTATGTACTTGAACAGGGCCAGGTAAAACAGGTACTCAGCGGCGATTACTACACCGGTATCAGTCTCAATGCCAAACAGCTGCAGCACCTTGAAACACGAACACTACTACTCTTGCAGAAGAGTGCGACACGCTATCATTTCCTGATGGTGCAGGCCCTGGATATGGATAAACAGAGCTACCTGGTGGGTGTTGTGGATAATAGCTATTTCTGGAATTACACGATCAAGGAAGACGATTTTTTCTGCGCCGGCTTCGAGTCCCTGGAAATACTCTACTGCTCGCGGTCGCCGCAGGGCCAGATCATCGATGCCATCATTGACGAACTGCAAAGGTCGCTCACGCAGGATGACTATTATCAGGTTGATATCCTGGGTAAGCCTTACGTAGGCAACGACTGGGACCTGTTTATCGAGCCGCAGTTCGGGCTGCAGCAGATACGCTTTCACTATTTTATCCCGCAAAAGGCCGCGTTTCTGGATTACGATTTTTACACGCAGGTGTTTCCGCAAACGATCCTTATAGCCATATTAATGGTCTACCTGCTGAGCAGTATGCAGGTGCGGCGTTCACTCGGGCCGCTGCAGAAACTCACCCGCGCTGCGAATAACATTATCGATGGCAGCTACGGCGGGAAAGTCGAAGTCAAAACCGGTAACGAGTTCCAGGTGCTGGCCGAGACATTCAACGACATGTCACAGCAGATCGACAAACAAATGGGTGAGATCAGCACCATGGCGAAACTGGATCGGCTGATCCTGTCGACATCGGATACGGAATACATCGTCGATATGCTGCTGCAGCACATCCCGATCGTCGTGCCAACCAAACACATATCGATCATGGTGTTGGACAGCAGTTCTTATTGCATGGCAAGAATTTACTACAACAAGCAGGGCTCAAACGCGGTTGAAAAGAGCAGCCTGATACTTAACGAAGATGAATACCAGGAGTTAAACGCTATATCGGAGCTGGCGGAAAAGCCGGGCGATAGTAAGGAAGGCTACCTGGGCCCGTTACTGCAATTTAATATCAAGCAGTATGTGCTGGTGCCGTTTCACGGCAAGGAAGAGCTACTGGGCTGTCTGATACTGGGTCAGTCCGAGGAGCCCCTGGAGCTGGATTCCTACCGGGACAGCCTGTTGCATCTTGCCGACCGCGCTGCCGTGGCCATCTCGAATGCGAACTGGGAACAAAAGCTGTTTCGCCAGGCCCACTACGATGAGCTGACCGCGTTACCGAACCGGTTTTTATTCCAGGATCGTTTTAATCAGGCCGTGGAGCGCGCCCATCGTAACAAGCATGCGCTGTCCTTGTTATTCATCGACCTCGACCGGTTTAAAAGCATCAATGATTCACTCGGTCATACGGTCGGTGACAGGTTGCTGCAGGAGGTGTCGAAACGTTTCCTGCAGTGTGTGCGTTCCTATGACTCGGTTGCGCGCTTTGGCGGTGATGAATTTGTCATCATCATCTCGGACGTGGCGCCAGAACTGATCCAGGAAAAAGCGGCAATGCTGGCCGAGCGCATTATCAATAACATGTCCAGCCCGATAGTTTTTGACGATCGGGAGTTTCATATCAACGCGAGTATCGGTATTGCCATCTATCCGGATGATGGCACCAGCTATGATGAACTGTTGAAACGCGCCGACACCGCGATGTACCAGGCGAAGGACATTCCCAGCGCCAGCTACCAGTTTTATGAACAGCGGCTTAATATTGAACCGCTGGCGAGGCTGGATATGGAAAACGAGCTGCGCCATGCGCTCGATAATGATCAGCTGCGCCTGCTGTATCAGCCGAAGATCGATCTCAGGAGCGGCCGGACCGACGAGGTGGAAGCCCTGATCCGCTGGGAACACCCGAAAAAGGGTGTCATTTCGCCGAACGTGTTTATTCCGCTGGCCGAGGACACGGGCATGATCGCCGATATTGGTTACTGGGTATTTCGCCGAGCCTGTGAGCAGAACAAGGCCTGGCAGGATGACGGCATCAACCTGAAGGTCGCGGTGAATATCTCCCCGGACCAGTTCCGGCAGCCAAAATTCTATGAAACCCTGATGGGTATAGTGAAGGAAACGGGTGTGGATCCGCATAACCTCGAGCTCGAAATTACAGAATCGATCTATGTTGAGAACCACGAAAAGACCACGCACTTGCTGAACCGTTTGAAGGACAGCGGTATGGCCATCTGCATCGATGATTTTGGCACGGGCTACTCGTCCATGACCTACCTGCAGCATATCCCGGTTAGCAAGCTTAAGATCGACAAGTCTTTTATCGATAATATCAACCAGGACAAGGGATCGGCCTCTATTGTGAAGGCCATCATCACATTGGCGCACAGCCTGGAGCTGCGGGTCGTCGCCGAGGGCGTTGAAACCCGCGCGCAATATGTATATCTTAACGCCGTTTCCTGCGATGAGGCGCAGGGCTTTTTCCTGAGTGAACCACTGCCTGCGGATGAGGTGATTGAATATATCGCCAGCAAAAATGCGAACACTGAACTTGTAAATTAATCTCTACCTGCGACCTGTTACCCGGATAAATCGATGAAGCAAAATATTGTCATCGCTGCGCTATATAAATTTGTCACGCTGTCAGATTTTCAGGCCATGCAGCCGCGGCTGCTGCAGTTCTGTCTCGATCACGATATCAAGGGCACCTTGCTGCTGGCCGAGGAAGGGATTAACGGCACGGTGGCGGGTACGCGTGAGAATATTAATGCCTTGCTCGAGTATTTACGTGACGATCCACGGCTGGCTGATCTCGAGCACAAGGAATCCTGTACCGACGCGGTGCCGTTTCATCGCACCAAGGTCAAATTAAAAAATGAGATCGTGACACTGGGCCAGCCCGGTATTCATCCGAACCTGCAGACAGGCAAGTATGTGGAACCCGGTGACTGGAACACGCTGATTGACGACCCCGAGGTGCTGCTGATCGATACGCGCAATCATTATGAATACCAGATCGGCTCATTCAAAAATGCCGTGTCGCCGGAGACAACCAACTTTCGTGAATTTCCTGAGTATGTGCAGCAGCAGCTTGACCCGGCCAAGCATAAGAAGGTGGCGATGTTCTGTACTGGCGGTATTCGCTGTGAGAAGGCGAGCGCCTATATGCTGGAACAGGGTTTTGAACAGGTTTATCAACTGCACGGCGGTATCCTGAAATACCTGGAAGAGGTGAGTAGCGATGATAGCCAGTGGCAGGGTGAGTGTTTTGTGTTTGACGGTCGCGTCTCGGTTGACCAGGAACTGGAAGAGGGCAGCTATGAACAGTGCTTTGCCTGCCGGCGTCCGATATCGGAACAGGATATGCAATCATCCGACTACCAACAGGGCGTCTCGTGTCCGCACTGTATCGATGAAACCAGCGAAAAACAGCGCGCCGCTTTCAGTGAACGCCAGCGCCAGGTTGAACTGGCCGAACAGCGACAGCAGAAACATATTGGCGCCAAGCCGTGAGTTCATCGCCTGCTGCCAGTGAGTTGAATGCATACAAGCTGCCGGTACTTTATTCCTTCCGTCGCTGTCCCTACGCGATGCGGGCAAGAATGGCGATTATCCAGGCGGGCATCCAATGCGAACTGCGCGAGGTAGAACTTAAAAACAAACCGGCGGCAATGTTAAACCTTTCCGGGAAAGGCACGGTGCCGGTGTTACTGACACCCGAACAGAAAGTGATCGATGAAAGCCTGGCAGTGATGCACTGGGCACTGGCGCAAAGCGATCCCGATCAGTGGCTGGACTATGAAGACCCTGATGGTCTTATCGATCTCAACGATGGCGAATTCAAATACTACCTCGATCGTTATAAATACCACGTCGGCTATCCGCAACATCCCCAGCACTATTACCGGGACCGGGCAGTGGACTTCCTGCAACGGCTTGAATCCTGTTTAGAGTGCAACGCGTCGCTGGTGTTGGCCAGCAGCCAGCATCTGAGTCTGCTGGACATCGCGATCTTCCCCTTTATCCGGCAGTTTGCGAATGTCGATAGTGACTGGTTTGAGCATTCAGATTTTAAACGGCTGCAGCAATGGCGAACCCGGATCGAGGATTCGTCATTGTTCCAACAGTGCATGCAGAAATATGTTCTCTGGCAGGAAGGCCAGTTGCCGATCATCTTTCCGACAGAAACGGTAGTCATATGAAAGACACGCTGTATCGAAACCGCGCTGACGCCATCAAACCGTTTGAGTTTGATCAGCGCGTTGTGGATGTCTTTCCGGACATGATCAGGCGTTCTGTTCCGGGCTATCCTTTAACGATAGCCATGATAGGCGTTATCGCCGAGCGCTACGTGCAGCCCGGCAGTCGTATCTATGACCTGGGCTGTTCGCTTGGTGCGGCCAGTTTTGCCGTTGACAGCACAATACGCGACAAGACCAGTAGCATCATCGCTATCGACAGTTCCGAGGCCATGATCGCGTCCTGTCAGAAGCATCTCGAGCAGCAACAGAGTGGTCGTGAAATTCAGTTTCAGTGTGAGGACATTACTCAAACCTGTATCGAACAGGCGTCACTCGTGATCCTGAACTTTACGCTGCAATTTATTCCTTTAAACCAGCGCCTGACATTATTAGAAAAGATAGTTGATGGTTTATTGCCCGGTGGAGCGCTGGTGCTGTCCGAGAAAATCGCCTTTGCGAACAAAGAAGAGGCGGAACTGATGCAGGACTTGCAGCTCCAGATGAAGGCGTTGAATGGCTATGACGACATGGAGATCGCGAACAAGCGTGAGGCACTCGATCAGGTACTCGTGCCGGAATCGATCGAGACGCATCTGCAGCGATTAGAAGAGGCCGGATTTCAACACAGTTATACCTGGTTACGCTGCCTGAATTTCTGCTCTTTACTGGCATTGAAATAGTTGGCTTCCCCGTCCATGCGTTACCAGCCATTGTTTGACTGTCTCGCAGAGCACGGCATGGCAGACTGGGCCAGCTTGCTTGATACACAGCTCAAGGATTACTTTGCGAACCTTAGGCACGGCGATTATCCACGCTGGCAAAGTGTGCTTGATGATTTGCCGGCGTTAACTCCGTCACAGATTGCCCTTGATAGCGACGCGGTAACCATTGGAGAGGCCAGCGACTGTAATGATGCTGAAAGAGATCAACTGCATGTTCAGTTAAAGGGCTTGATGCCCTGGCGCAAAGGCCCGTTTAATCTTTTTGGTGTTGAACTCGATACCGAGTGGCGTTCCTGTTTAAAGTGGGATCGACTCAGGCACGAGTTAAAACCTTTGCAGGATAAACTGGTGCTGGATGTTGGCAGTGGCAACGGTTACTACGGCTGGCGTATGTTGGCCAACGGGGCGCGTTATGTCGTCGGCATCGATCCAACACTGCTTTTTATGATGCAGTTTCGCGCAATAAAGCATTACCTGCCAGCGGCCAACATAGAGGTATTGCCGTTTGGTATTGAACAACTGTCCGAGGCGCAGCTCAGTTTCGACACTGTCTTCTCGCTTGGCGTGCTTTACCATCGGCGCGATCCGAAGCAACATTTGTCCGAACTGTATAGACACATGAAACCGGGAGGACAACTGGTACTGGAGAGCCTCGTTATAGAATCAGAAACGGATTCAATACTGTTTCCCACGCAGCGCTATGCGAAGATGAACAATGTGCATGCGATACCGGGGCTGCAGAAACTAAGCGGCTGGGTGACAAAAGCCGGTTTTAACCAGGCGCGGATTATCGATGTCACGCCAACAACGAGTGCAGAGCAGCGTCAGACAGAATGGATGCAGTTTGAATCTTTGGCCAATTTTCTGGACAAAAATGATAGTGCAAAAACAATCGAGGGTTATCCTTCACCGGTGCGGGCCATTCTGCTTGCAGATAAACCGGACTGATTAAATGGAGAGAAAAGGAAGACAAATGATGAACAGGTTTTTGATAGCGATCGTTTTATCTTTATTAAGTACCGGTGCTTATACGGCACAGGTATTTGAATCCGAAGACTATAAACTGCGGGTAGAGCAGCTGGCAGATGGACTCGAAAACCCATGGTCAGTGGAGTTCCTGCCGGATGGACGCATACTTGTTTCCGAGCGTCCCGGCTATTTGCGCATCATTAGCAAGGGCGAGGTATCACGTCCTGTCAGCGGCCTGCCGAAGATAAAGGCATTTGGCCAGGGCGGACTACTTGATATCGCTATCGATCCGGACTTTGAAAAAAATCAGACAATCTATCTCAGCTACTCAGGCCCCGGCAGCGGCGGCGTCAGCACCGAGGTGATCAGCGCCAGGCTGGTCGATCATTCGTTACAGGATATGCGCGTAATATTCACACTCGCTAAAAAAACCAGCACCGGCTATCACTTTGGGTCACGTATATTATTTGACAGGAAAGGGAAACTCTACATCTCGCTCGGCGATCGCGGTGATAAGGATCGGTCGCAGGACCTGGATGACCATGCCGGTTCACTGATACGTATCAACAAGGATGGCAGCGTGCCGGATGATAATCCTTTTATCGGCAGGTCGGATGTGCTGCCGGAAATCTATACCTATGGTAATCGCAATATGCAGGGCATGGACCTGCACCCGGACACGGGAGATATCTGGACGGTTGAACACGGTCCACAGGGCGGTGACGAACTGAACCTGATGCAGGCCGGAGTCAACTACGGCTGGCCGGTCATTACCTATGGTGTCAACTATGTGATCGGCACCAAGATCGGGGAAGGGACGCATAAGGAAGGCATGGCCCAGCCGGTACATCACTGGGTGCCTTCTATCGCGACCTCGGGTCTGATGTTTTATAGCGGCGATAAATTTCCTGCCTGGAAGAGTAATGCCTTTGTCAGTTCATTGAAGTTTGGACAGCTGGCGCGGCTTGAATTGAAGGACAATAAGGTGGTGCATGAAGAGCGGCTGTTTGATGGAGAACTCGGTCGTATCCGTGATGTAAAACAGGGCCCGGATGGTTATATCTACATGGTCACCGATGAACAGAACGGCAAGCTGTTAAGAGTGCGGCCTGACGCCAAACCTTAATTCCTGCTGCAGTGGTTAAACGAACAGCTCCTGCCTGAGCAATAGCTTGTTCAGTTTCTTTACCAGTTTTGCCGGTGATTCGTAGATCGATTTTTCCGGTACCTTGCCTTTTTTAATCAGTCGTTCGCGATTATCGAAACCGTAACTGGCCATCAGTATCGTGTTATAACCGGTTTCATGTGCGGCCCTGTAATCACCTACCTCGTCAGCGACAAAGATCGAGTTTTTAAATACATCCGCTTTCATGCCTTCGAGCACGTTTATTTTTTTTACACCAACCGATATGGGAATAACGAAATCGAGCGAGCTCTCGTTTATGCGGCTGTTTTTCAGTACCCGTCGAATCGTGGCGCCCGGATGATAGGTGAAATTTCGACTAATGATGCCGACGTGGATGGCCGGAGAATCGATCATCTCGTTTACAAGGTCGGTAAACTCCGGGAACACCTGTCCTTGTTTATGATAATTCTCGGTGAGTTTCTGGCGAATAACCGCGTTTTTAGGTAACGAAATATTGACCAGGTTACCGATGACTTCCTTGCCACCGCCGATGTACTTGAGAAACTTGCGCCGGTTCTTGAAGCGTTCGAGATCGCCGATATCCAGGCCAAACTGCCTGAATGTCGTGTCCAACAGTTCATAGGAATTGATTAACAACCCATCGAAATCAAGAACAATCAGTGTCTCTTTCAACGGTGGCCGTGACGTCAGTCTTCACGACTGGTGATTTCAAGAAGATGGTAGCCGAACTGTGTCTTTACCGGACCGTGGACAGTATTCAAGTCACCGCTGAACACGACGTCATCGAATTCCTTGACCATTTGCCCCGGACCAAACTCACCCAGTTCACCGCCTTTGCGACCGGACGGACAGGTTGAATGCTGTTTTGCCATCTCGGCAAAATCCGCTCCTGCCTCAATTTGCTGTTTCAGGTCCTCGCATTCTTCTTCTGTGTTAACGAGGATATGACGTGCTGATGCCTTGCTCATGATGAACTCCTTATATGGGCTGAATATGAATGTTTGATGAAAATAAAATGATAATACAGTTACGCCGGCACCGTGAGGGTGCCGCTTATAAATTGCAAGGGTCTAGTCCGGGACGATGCGGTGTTTTACGTAACTACCGGGAGCATCTTCCAACTGACCCAGTTTTGCGCCGGGCTTTCTGGCAGGAACGCGTTTACCGGACTGTTTTGATAGCCAGGCATGCCAGTCCGGCCACCAGGAGCCTTCCTGATAACTGGCCTGTTCCAGCCAGTTGTCCGGGTTGTCGTCGATACTGTCATTAGTCCAGAAGCCGTATTTATTCTTAACCGGTGGATTTATCACGCCGGCAATATGACCGGAACCGCCAAGGACAAATCGGATTGGTCCCGACATCAGTCTGGCGCCGCTATAGGTCGATTTCCACGGTGTAATATGATCTTCTCGGGTCGAGATGAAATAGCTTGGGGTCTTGATTTTTCCCAGATCCAGTGGCGTGCCATCGAGTTCCAGCGCATCGGGCTCGCACAGCAGGTTCTTCAGGTAACAGTTGCGCAGGTAAAAGCTGTGGGTTTTTGCAGGTAACCGGGTTGAGTCCGAATTCCAGTACAGCAGGTCAAACGCGGTCGGTTCTTTACCCAGCAGATAATTATTAATAAAGAATGGCCAAATCAGGTCATTCGCGCGCAGCATATTAAATACCGAGGCCATGGTGCTGCCATCCAGATAGCCATCCTTGTTCATGCTGACATCCAGCGCATCAAGCTGTGCGTGATCGATAAACACGCCGAGATCACCCGGCTCCTCGAAGTCGACCATGGTCGTGAAATAGGTCGTGGTATTGATCGGGCGTCGGCGCTTTTTCGCCAGATAGGCGTTTGTCGCTGCCATCAGCGTGCCGCCAATGCAGTAACCGATGGTGTTGACCTTGCCCATTCCGGTCTCCTGCTTGACCTTGTCTACCGCGGTCAGCAGGCCCAGCTTCATGTAATCTTCAAATTGTGTGTCGGCATAGGATTCATCCGGGTTTACCCAGGAAATAACAAACACAGTATGGCCCTGGTCGACGGCCCACTGGATAAAACTGTTTTCCTTGCGTAGGTCGAGGATATAAAACTTGTTGATCCAGGGCGGCACGATCAGAAGCGGTACTTCATAGACGTTGCGGGTGGTTGGACTGTATTGAATCAGCTGCATCAGGCTGTTCTGGAATACGACCTTGCCCGGTGTAGTCGCGATATTCTTGCCAACTTCGAACGATTCGTAATCGGTCATACGCGTCATGAGTTTCTTGCCCTTGCCGCGGGCGAAGTCCTCGATGAGTGCCTGTGCACCCTCAATCAGGTTCTGGCCTTTCTGGTCGAGCGTCTCCTGCAGCACCATGGGATTGGTGGCGGCAAAGTTTGCGGGAGATAATGCATCCAGCCACTGCTTGATGAAAAAATCATACTGGCTTTGCTGTTTGTCATCCATGTGCTGCTGGCACTGGCCGGATTGCATAATGAATTTTGAACTCAGCAGGTAAAACTGTTTGATGTGATCGTATACCGCATGCTCATTCCAGCTTTCATCGAAGAAACGCCGATCGCCTTGCTCGGGCACAGCGACCGGTTCCGGGCTGAAACCGAAGCTGCGAAGCGTCGTGTAGTGATAGAGACGAAACATGTCTTGATACAGCTCCATGTGTCCGCTCATACAGTTGCTGCTCTGTTCCATCAGGGATTTCCAATGTTCGATAAATTCCGAACTAAACAGCAGCGGATTGGTTTTATTCATGGTGTCCAGGCTGCTGTGCAGCAGGTCCGTGGTGACTGACATATTCGAGTCCGACACCTTGCCCAGCATGTCGCTCATATCGGTGAAATACATGGATACCTCAATGCTTAAGTGTTTATTTTTGCGTGATTATATACGTCTTTGTGCACTGCAACAAGACAATTGCGATGGCCCTGAATTAGAGTGAAAACTGTTTATGGAACCGCCTGGCAGCGGAGCCAATAATGGAATGCGCCTAGCAGCCCAAGCTGTTCATTGCGATTGAGGAATACGCCGATGTTTTCCAGCAAGGACCGGTGTGTCGGTGAGTTGTCAAACTCCTCGAGAAAGCCGGCCCCTGAAACCAGTTCAGGATGCCTGGCCGCTAGTCCACCAGAGAGTATGAGGCGTTCGGTAACGAGTCCCGTCAGGCAAAAATTGCGGCAGGCACGGGCGTATAAACGGCTGAAATGATTCAGTGTGTCTGCATGCGCCGCTTTATCCGAAAGGATAGCTGCTGCATCCAGCTGTTGACCCGTGAGGTGCTGGTGCAGAAGCTGTAAACCTTTACCGCTGACGACATGGTCGTTGGTGAGCTGTTTACACTGCAGCTGTTGCCGCATAAAACTGGCCACTGCCTGTTCATCATCAACGAAGCTGAAACCTGCCTGACCCGCCTCAGAGGGCAAGACACGGTATGTGTGCCCAGCGGGTAGCAGCAGACAGTGGCCGAGACCGGTTCCGGCACCGATCACGGCGCTGATACCTTTTGCTGCATGAGTCGTTCTGATGTCTGTGAGTGTATCGTTAACCTCGGAAGTCAGCAGGGCTTGGGCCTGCGCCGCAAAATCGTTGATTAGAAAACATGCAGGCAGTTTGCGACACTGTCCCAAATCAATAGCCCAGTCAATGTTCGGTGGCACCGCACGATCCCCAAGCACCGGTCCGGCAATGGCCACAACGACGCCATCATAGTCATTAATATTTGCAAAGTGACTGGATTTTTTTTCTTCGTAGCTTTGCAGCAGGTCATTAAAACTGCGTATATGAGACTGGCGGGTGGCCATTTCGAAACTGTCCAGTATGCGCGCATCATTGACGGAGCTAGCGACACAGTCTGCAAAGCGGCTACGTGTTCCGCCGATATCAAGGGCCAACACTTTCATCTGCTTATTACAAACGATCTAGGCGGATTGCTGTATGGTTTTTTCGTAAAAACTCTGTTTTTTCTCGGCGAAGGCGCGTGAGGACCAGGTCTTCGCATACTCTGCGGCCTCACGGCCCAGCCTGCTGTTGAGGGCTGAATCAGTTAATACCTGTTTTACCTTTCCGGTAAAGTCATGGATGTCATCCTTGGCTATCAGTACGCCCCTGCCGGTATCCAGAATATCGCGCGTACCCAGTATCGACAGTGACACTACCGGTATGCCCTGGGCCATGGCTTCGAGCAGAACCAGCCCCTGGGTTTCTGTCCTGGAAGAAAAGACAAACACGTTACCTGCACAGTAGCAATCGAGCAGGTCTGTTTCCCGATTCAGGTAGCCCACGAACAGCAGGTTATTGTCGAGTCCCAGTTGTGAGCCGAGCCGAAGCAGGTGTTCACGTGCCGGTCCTTCGCCGGCGATGACCAGCAACACATCGGGTACATGCTTGCGTAATTCCACCAGCATATGCAGCAGAAAATCGATATTTTTTTCATGGGCGAGGCGCCCGATATGGACCAGCACCGGTCGCTCACTATCGATACCGTATTTATGCCGGAAGCGTCTGCCATCGCCGGCTTTATAGCACTGCGCGTCAAGACCGGTGGCAATAATCTCGATAGGTTTGTGGATACCATACTGTCGCAAAATGTCGAGCATGGCTGTTGAAGGCACGATGATACCGTCTACTGCATTACACTGCTGCCGGTTAAACCATCTGGCCGACATGCGCATCAGTGATTTGGGCGTGTAGGGCATATAGTGATACAGGTATTCCTCAAAATGCGTGTGGTAGGTGACTACCCGCGGAATATTCAGTGCACGGGACAGTTCCAGTCCTGCATAGTGTGCGATAAAAGGCGTTTGTATATGCAGGATGTCAAAGTCATGGTGGGCCAGTTGTTGTTTCAGTGCACTTATATGTTTCCGTTTCATGATCCGGTCTTCCGGATCGATAAACAGATAGCGCGATGGAACACGCACGATATCATCGGCATCTTCACCGGCATGCGGATAGTCTGGTGCGATCAGCGTGACTTCATGACCAAGTTCGCTGAGTTCCTTACGGAAGGTTTTTATCGATGTTGAGACGCCGTTAATTCTCGGAAAATAGACATCCGAGATCATCAGGATGCGCATAGAGTTTTAGTCACCTGCGGTTTTCGTGAAGACTAAATGACGATGATGACAGGCAAATGACAGAAAAACGGGTTAAAGATGACAATCTCTAACCCGTTTCTCCTTATCTTTTAAAAGGCATATTGCCAACCGGCTGTCAGTGTCAGGTCTGTCTCCAGTTGCGGACCATTCAGATCGCGATGTAGTGGAATACCTGCTTCCATTGCGATGCGATGACCGCGCAGGCGACCATGCTGTCCGGCCAGGTTTAAACCGAAATAGAGATTAACCACATCACCGCCCTGACTATCAGGGTCGGCAGTTTGCACCGGTGCAACGATGTTCGGATCAATGCCGTCAATCTGTCCTTCGTGATAATAGGCCACGCGCATTGAAGTACTGATCCATGGACGCCAACGGTAACTGAACCAGCCACTGAGATCATGCCTGTCACCAAGGCTATAACCTTCATCGCGGCCAGTCCTCACGGTCGCCATATATTGCGCGCCCCATCCGAACTGTTCGTGCTTGCCGGTATAGGTCAGTCCCGGCAGCAGATCGATAGTGCCGGAACCGAGCTGCATCGGGTAAGGCAAACGCAAGTCTGGTCTGGTGCCCATCGGCGTCAGCACCGCGCCGGTTTTTTTATTATCACCGGTAGGCAGGCTGAAGCCTGCATTGAGATGAATATGATGCGTGTCGTTTTCGAACAGTCGAATCATGCCGGACAACTTCGTATCGCCCATGCCGCGCGTTTCAGTGGTAAAGGTACCCAATCGGGTCGTTCCTGCTGGTCCGGCAAAAGTGATATGGTTCATGGATTTTTCCTGGTACATGAGCATCGCCATCAGTGTGACCCGATCGCTGGGTGCGTACATGGCGCCGAACATGTGCATATGCATCGACATTTCCGTTGGCACAACGCGCAGTGTTGGTGGCTGGCCCGGTGTACCAAAGAAGCGGTTTGGTACGCTGGTGGCGATAAATTCGGGTGTAACCTCGTCATCACCGATGCGACTGTCTTCCATGTCCATATACATGTAGCGATAGGAAAACATCCATTCGCCCTTGTTATGCATGTGTTCACCCATGACGCCGATGGGTGCATGGCTATCGGCATTAATCGCCGATAAACCTTCTTTATTATAGTTTAAGCTGATTCCACCATGATCGCTGTCGGCATAGCTGTAAGCGGTCATTGTCAGCAACAGGCATGCATAGGCTGCAAACCTGAATAAATAATTACTCATTA
>CAJIBF010000243.1_pt1 | contig 18676 bp, 17 predicted proteins | sample 9199291 | NCBI WGS metagenome assembly CAJIBF01 (sample SAMEA7708293, study PRJEB35096) | sediment metagenome | biome: marine neritic benthic zone biome [ENVO:01000025]; feature: sediment [ENVO:00002007]; material: shallow marine sediment [ENVO:03000034] sea grass bed [ENVO_01000059] ...
CCGACCTATCCAAACCTGTTAGGCCTCGAAGGCGCGAAACAGGCTGCAGAAGATTTACATGCCAAGGCCCTGGAAAGCTTGAGTGTGTTTGATGAAAAAGCGGATACACTGCGTTCAATTGCCGATTTCATCGTAAAACGAAACAAATAGACCGAGCGACACTCTACACAGGGTGGATTTGGTGGATAAGAAGGGCGAAAAGAGTAAAATCGGAAAAAAATACAGGCACTTAACGAATCACACAGCAAACTAAATCGGATTGGTACAACCAGTATGAGCCAGACAGCTTCAATTAAAACAGAGATCCCGGATATTCAGAACAGTAAGGATACCCGCCATATTGCTATCGACAAAGTTGGGATCAAAGACATTAAACATCCCGTAGTCGTAAGCGACCGTTCTGGCCGTGAGCAACACACCGTGGCTAATTTCAACATGTATGTGAATCTTCCGGATAAGTATAAAGGCACACATATGTCCCGGTTTGTTGAAATACTGAATCACCACGAATACGAAATTACGGTGCAGTCATTTAAACGCATGATCGAAGAAATGACAGAATTACTGAATGCCGAATCCGGCAATATTGAGATGTCATTCCCCTATTTCGTGAATAAATCAGCACCGGTGTCAGGAGTTAAAAGCCTGATGGATTACCAGGTAACGTTTATTGGACGAATTGAAGAAGGCAAGCCAAAGGTGCTGGTGAAAGTGCTGGTACCGGTAACATCACTTTGCCCCTGTTCAAAAAATATTTCAGAATACGGCGCCCATAACCAGCGGTCACACATCACTGCCTGCGTCAGGATGCATGACTTTATCTGGATCGAGGAATTGATAGATATTATCGAGGGAGTAGCATCCTGCGAACTTTATGGCTTGCTGAAGCGTCCGGACGAAAAGTACGTCACCGAACGCGCTTACGATAATCCCAAATTTGTTGAAGACATCGTGCGCGATGTTGCCGTGAAATTTAATGAAGATGACCGCATTACGGCATACACGGTGGAATCAGAAAATTTTGAGTCCATTCATAACCATTCGGCCTACGCGATGCTGTCTTTTGACAAGGAACAACAGGATTCCTGAACTGCTTGCTTGCCTACCTGCCTGACAGGCATAAGCCCCGGTAAATCTGTACCCCTACAGGCGACAAAAAATTGCCATCTGGCACGGACAAATGTCTGACATTTTTGAGTAGATATCTATATCCCATTGAAATTAAATGTGATTTCATTTATGGCATGAGTAATGCAACATGTAAAACACTATATCTCCTCCCCCTTTCTATATAGTGGGTGCATTCTCGATGCACCCTTTTTTTATTGTTCAGACTGAACCAAGCGGAGTTGTTTTGTTCTATAAGGGAATACGAGTTGCAGCGACATGAAAATTTTCCTCCTCCTCTTTCCATTCATGCTTTACTGCAGCAGCGTCCAGGCCGATGAAGTGGACATGCGTGATTACTTTAAAGTACGTAATGGCATGTCTGAGGCCGAGGTCCTGTATATGCTCGGTCCATACGACCACGAGACAATAAAATCGGATGGCTATGACTATGTCTTTGAAAGAACCTGGTTTTACATCCCTTTCAAAAAAGGCTCGGGTAAATGGATTACCGAAATACAGTTCAATTCCAAAGGTGAAGTGAAAAAAACAGACCGTTATCGGGTCAAGTAAGACTTTTTTTTGCCTGGTTCCAGAGCTCGTCCATTTCTTCCAGTTCAGCAGCATCCAAAGTGATATTTTTTGACTTTAACTGCTCCTCGATAAAATTGAAGCGCTGAATAAACTTCTCATTGGTATTTCTCAGGGCCAGTTCAGGATCAATATGTAGGTGCCTTGCCAGGTTGATACAGCAAAACATTAAATCGCCCAGTTCCTCAGCAATTAATTCCGTTTCCTGCCGGTTATTGAGGGTTTCTTTCAATTCATCCAGCTCTTCCTCTATCTTTTCAAGTATTGGTTTTGTTTCTGCCCAATCAAAACCCACACTGGCCGCCCTTTTCTGGAGTTTACAGGCACGTAACATGGCCGGAAGATGTCGGCTGATATCATCGAGAAAATAATCATTATCAGGCTTATCGGTTGAACGCTCCTGCTGCTTGGTTTTCTCCCATAGCTTTTTGACCTGTTCACTGTTTTCCAGACGCAAATCTGAGAAAACATGGGGATGCCTTCTTTCCAGCTTGGAATTTGCAGTTTCTATGACATCACGAAAATCAAAGTCGCCCTGTTCATCAGCCATTTCCGAGTAAAAAACAATATGGAATAACAGATCGCCGAGTTCATCGCGTAAATCATTTATCGCATTGCGTTCAATTGCATCGACGACTTCGTAAGCCTCTTCAAGTGTATAACCCTTGATTGAATTGATCGTTTGCTCGCGGTCCCATGGACAGCCTTTGTCAGGGTCACGCAGGGATTTCATAATTTCCAGCAATCTTTGCAACTCTTTCATTATATTTCAGATATAGACTTGACCTGACAATGCGTTTCGAATACAACATAGCACGAACTCATCTCAAAAGGATGTTCTACTGATTAGCTTTACAAAAGTTATATCAATAACCACTTATTATGACGCCGTTAATACTAAGACTTGATATCGCTGGCTCACCAGTCAGATGGATACCCTGGCAACACGCTGTCAATCTATACAGTCGCGAAATGATCGCATGGACTGCCGGAGATAGCGTTTTCACTTTTCATGGCGGCATCTCACGTGCAACCGGGCTGCGATCCGCAGTTAGCATTAACTCGATAATCGCGGTTAAACGTTCCAAGCAGTGTAAATATCTACAACGCTCGGTCCCACCGCTGACAAACCGTGAATTGTTTCTTCGCGATGCCTATCTGTGCATGTATTGCGGCCACAATTACAATGATGCCATGCTCACCCGGGATCACGTCATTCCTATCTCAAAAGGCGGACGTGACCGCTGGTCAAACGTGGTGACATCCTGCAAAAGTTGCAACACGCGCAAAGGTTGTCGCTCACCGGAAGCCGCCAGTATGCCGCTACTCGCTATTCCCTATATTCCAAACTGGGCCGAATATCTCGCCTTGTCCAATCGCAGGATACTCGCAGACCAGATGGAGTTTCTTAAAAGCCAGTTCTCTGGCAGGCGCATGCCGTTTTCAAGTAACTAGTTTTTAACATGTCAGTCGCAGCAGGCTGTTGCGCCAACAAGGGAAAACAGTGAACGCCCCTGATTTTCAGCCAGGCTTACGCATGCAGCGAGTACAGGACCCGATTATTCCGGAAGTTGCAGCGCTAATTCAGCAGCACCCCGGGACGATTTCTCTTGGTCAGGGCGTGGTCTACTATTCACCACCTCCCGCCGCATTCCAACGTGCGCACTTATTCAAGGATACGCTGGAAAACAATATCTATTCTGATGTGGTCGGTATTCCCGAGCTGCATGCAGCGATTCAGGAAAAACTGACTACTGATAATGCTGTGAGCTCTTTACACAGACGTAAACTGGTCGTAACGGCAGGTTCAAATATGGCCTTTATTAATGCGCTGGCTGCGATTACCGACCCGGGCGACGAAATTATTCTGTTTACGCCCTATTACTTTAATCATGAAATGGCGATTACGATGTTCAACTGTAAACCGGTCACCGTGGAGTGTGATGGCAACTATCAGCCCAGGCTTGACGAACTGGAAAATGCAATCACCGACCGGACCCGCGCTGTCGTTACCGTATCACCCAATAATCCCTCAGGCGCCGTCTACCCGGAAGAAACATTGCGCAAAATTAACGCCATTTGTCATGAAAAAGGTTTGTTTCATATCTCTGATGAAGCCTATGAATATTTCACATATGGCCGTGTTGACCACTTTTCGCCTGCTAGCATTGCAGGATCAGAGCAGCATACGATCGCCTTGTATTCTCTTTCCAAAGCTTTTGGCTTCGCCAGCTGGCGTATCGGCTATATGTTAATCCCCGAACAGCTGAATACAGCAGTTACCAAGGTCCAGGACAGCAATCTTATTTGCCCCACCAGGATTTCACAGGAGGCCGCCATTGCAGCCCTGAAGTGCGGCAAAAAGTATTGCGATAGCCACTTGCAGACAATCAGGGTGGCTCGTAACAACCTGATAGCTAAACTTCAAACACTCAATTCTGTATGTGATTTTCCAGTAACAGATGGTGCCTTTTATTTCCTGCTTGAACTGAGGACTGAACTAACAGGCTTAAAAGTGGTACAAAGGCTTATCAGCGATTTTAATGTTGCTGTCATACCCGGTGAAGCATTTGGATTAACAGATGGCTGCCACTTACGTGTCGCCTATGGGGCGCTGGATGTGGAAACATCAAATCTGGCAATAGAACGATTGATCACCGGCCTGAAGACCATATTACAATAATATGTAACAGAGGAATTAAGAATGAAAAAGTCTTTCCTGTTCGCGCTATGCGTGATGTTTAGCAGTAATCCCGTATTTGCAACTGACAGTAGTGGTAACTATGCCGTCTGGGGCGCAGGTAAAAAATCATGCTATGGATACCAGCAGGATGCTGCTGCTGGTGAAACAACAAAATATGAGCATTATATGAAGGGCTTTCTTACCGCCTACAACATTTTCACCGACAAAACCTATAGTATCTCTGGTAAAATGACTATAAATCAAATACTTGAGTGGTTAGCCGGGTATTGTGAAGACAATCCCATGGCCTCATTCGAATCTGCGTTGATCAATTACACTTTTGATCACTATGATAATCGCTTTAAAACCGCAGGTGGTGGCATAGGTCGATAGGCTGAATTCTGTATTCATTTTCTAAATTGTCTTGCTGCTTAGATTTAGTCAAATCCGTCAAATTTTTCCGGATATAAATTGATTAAGCACCTGAAATCAGTCATCATTAGCGAACCATAACTGGAGAACTGAGGGATACCTCAGCATACGTTTTACGGGAGACAAACTATGCATTCTAAAATTATTAAAGTAACCTTACTGGCAGTTTCACTGGGCATGCTTGGCGGTTGTACCACCACGGAACAACTTGAAGAAGTAAAATCAATGGCTAATGCCGCTATGGGAAAAGCAAATGATGCTTATAATCTGGCACAGATTGCTAACACCACCGCTTCTGAAGCCAGTTATGCTGCAACTCAGGCGCAAGCTACTGCAGACGCCGCACTTGCCTGTTGTAACGACAATTCCAGCAAGCTGGATCGCATGTTCCAAAAAGCGATGATGAAATAAATCAATAAGCAAGAAGAAATAGTATTACAAAGCCCTGGTTAGAGATAACCGGGGCTTTTTTAATTGGTCAGGTTGATTTTTGAATCCAGACGCAACTGCAGATTCACTTTCTCGGCTTGCGTTAATTCCCTGTTGAGCTTTTCCTCGACCTTGGCCTGCATCAGTTTGGGCAGATACATGCCGATTACTACTGGTAAACCGGTAGGCTTGTTAATTGCTTCGTACGCCGTGGCCCAGTCAATTTCATAGTCGCGATCGTCTGCGAACTGCACCAGCATACTAACAACGCTGGTCAGGTTATTTTCAAATTTTTCCGCATCTTCTTCCAGAAAAGGGTGTGCTTCCAGGTAGATCACATCATCTTTTACACCAATTTTGTAAGGCTGATTAATAATTCTTACCGGAGTTTTCAAAGATACGTTTAAGAATAACGCCTCGATATCTTCCGGATAGAGCCGGATACAGCCGTGACTGACCCGCATACCTACGCCATAGGGTTTATTGGTTCCATGAATAAGGTATTCGGGCTGGCCGAGACGCATCGCATAGTTGCCAAGTGGATTATCCGGACCTGCCCTGACGATTTTGGGTAAAGGATCACCAGCCTCTTCGTGTTCTTTTCTTATAGATTCGGGCGGATACCAGTTCGGGTTTTTCTTCTTCTCAACAATCTTTGTGTTGATATACGGCGTATTCCAGCCTTCCCTCCCCACACCAAGCGGATAGGTGATCACTTCCTGTGGCTGGTTTTGCTTTTTTGGCGGGTAATAATACAGTCTCATTTCCGGAACGTTCATAACGATACCGACACGTGGTGCATGCGGCAGGATAAACTGCGAGGGAATCACGATATCCTGACCATCTCCAGGCAACCAGGTATCGACATCGGGATTCACCAGTTTCATGTCAAAATAACCGAAACCGTAACGTCGTCCGATATCCAGCAAGGTATCCGTTAGCTCCGCCTTGGTATAGGCAACCTCACCAATTAACGAGTCGCCCGCTTCACTCATAACATAAGTTTTCGCCTGCACAGCGCCGGACAGGCAAAAATGAAATAACGTTAACAGCAAAACTCTATTCAGAAACATAATGATACGGTCAATAGTTCACTTCAATGTGACAAGTTTCTATCAATAAAATTCGAATCGCAACTGTCATATTTGTAATTGTGACAGAGCGCGGGAAATCAGGCTATTACTGCCTGGTGACGCTGTTCTCCAATTCGCAACAGGCTGGGCAAAAGAATAAGTGTAAAGATGGTACTGACCATCATGCCGCCAATAATCACACCTGCCAGACCACGATAGAGTTCGGTGCCGGCACCGGGAATCAGCAATAATGGCAGCATGCCAAAAATGCTAGTCAGGGTACTCATAAAGATAGGCCGCAATCGAAGCAGGATCGCTTCTTCAACCGCATCTCGTCTAGATTTACCCTGGCGTTCAGATAAACGTGCCTGATAGACCAACAGAATGGCATTGTTCACTACCAAGCCAAGTAAAATAATAAAACCGATCATGGTTAGCAGATCCATAGGCTGGAACGTAAAAAGGTTTATCAAATACAGTGCCAGTACACCACCAAACGTGGCCAGCGGTATCGATAGCAATACCAGTAAACTATCCAGAAAAGAGCGAAACATCGCACTCATAAGCAGATAAAGAATGGTAATGGCCAGCAGAAAGCTGCCAGACATGTTTTTTAGTGCTGTAGTGAGTTTGTCTGCTGTTCCACCATACTCGATGAATCCGTCCTCAGGCAGCGCATCGAGTATTTGTGGTTCGATGTCTCGCTTGATGACTTGCAAGGCCTCCTCAAGTGAGGTATCCGCTGGTGGAGATATTTCAAGTGTTACGGTACGCCTGCGGTTGATACGTCTGATCTGTTCCGGACCGGCAGTCCGCGTGACTTCAGCCAGTTCTCCAAGAGGTAATACGCCACTGTTGGCTGTCATAACCGGCACACTGGCCAACTGTTCTGGCGTGTCCCAGTCTACTGCCCTGAGAATGATATCCAGTGTTTCCTCACCATTGAAATAATCGCCAACAAAACGTCCATCGCCGAGGGTTTGAGATAATGCGGCGATGACTGCCCTGTCCCAGCCTGCCTCAGCAATACGACGTTCATTAGGTATCAGGCGTAATTCGGGTTGCGCCAGTTCCAGCCCGGGGCGTGGGCGCGTGTTTGGATAAATAGCACTGACCTTGATAAACCCCTGTAATGCAGCATTCATCAGATCAGGCAGGTTTTTAGATTGTATGTTGATATCAATCGTTCTTCCTGCACCAAAACCCCTGAATAATGAAGACTGCTTGGCAAAGGCGATAGAGTCTGGAAACCCCTGCACGACAGAGTTAATCAACGGCACCAGTTCATGAATATCATCGTGATCCTTGGCTCTGGCACCCATAAAAACACCGCGTGAGAACGCCACGAAAAAATAGTGTTTGACCTGTGGTTCTGCATCACCCTCAATATGCGGCTGCATACGTTGGGCAACTATCTTGCCCATCTCTTTTTCAAGTGTTTCTATATTGACGCCAGGGGGTGGCAGGATAAAAGCAAACGCCAGATTCTGATTGCCATCCGGAAGATAATCAGCCTTTGGTTTAAGTGCATACATGATCGCCAATGGCACAGATATTAACAGCACAATCCAGACTGTCCGGCGCCAGCCACTATTGGTTAACCACATGATTAACGCGCCCATGCGGACCCAGAGATCATGATAGGGATCTTTAAACTTTTTCTTTTGCAAAAACAACCTGGCTGCAGTGGGCACAACCGTGATTGCCGTCAGAAATGAAATGGTAATTGCAGAGGTGATCGTAATCGCAAGGTCTGAGAATAATTGACCCACCTCGTCCCCCAGGAACACAACTGGCAGAAAAATAGCTATCGTCGTTGCCGTTGATGCAAGCAGTGCACCCCAAACCTGGTTCGTGCCCTTGATTGACGCAACTTCTGCCGTTTCTCCCCGTTCACGTAAACGCACTATATTTTCCAGAATCACGATCGATGCATCCAGCACCATACCAACGGCAAATGCCAGGCCCGCGAGTGAGATAATGTTCAATGTGCGTCCGGTCAGCTCCATCAGGCTGAAGCTCGCAATCAGACAAATCGGGATCGATGCTGCGACGATCAGTGTCGCCGGAAACTTTAATAAAAACAGAAACAGAACAATAACGGCAAGGCCTATTCCAATACCGAGGTTATTACGTAACATCATGATTGAACGATTGATGTACACCGTCTCATCATAGACCTGCTCGATGGACAGGCCGGCTCGCTGTAGCGGCCCGGCATTAAGTTCTTGCACTGCCTCATGCAGACCGGACATAACCTCCAGCACATTGACGCCGGTCTCTCGCTGGGCGTTGATGGCGATGGACAAGGAACCTTTCGTTAATACAAAACTTTGCTTATCTGAAAGACGTTCCTCAACAACGGCAACATCCTGAAGATATATGGGCCGGCCGTCACGCCAGTCCAGGATCATCTCACCCAGATTACTGGCATCGTATTTACCGGCAAAGCGGATGCTGTACTCACGTTTACCGACGTCGGCAAAACCGCCGGATACGTCTTTGCTGGTGCCGGCCAGTCGCATAACTTTATCGAGTTGAATGCCAAGGCTGGCAGCGCGGTAAGGATCAAATGTGATCCTGAGTTCTTTATCACTGCCGCCAAACACCTCTGCACGCGCGACGCCGCGTACACGTTCGAACCTTGACTGCACTACCTCTTCGACAAAATCCTTGTAACTTTCGATTGGCCTCGCATTGTCTGCATCGGGTTTAATCATGAACCACGCGATTGCGCGCGCGTCCTGACCCACAGTGCTGATAGAGGGTTCATCAGCATCGTCGGGATAATCAGACACCTGGTTGATCCGATTCAGAACCTCAACCAGTGCGCGGCGCATATCCATATCAACTGCAAACGTCAGGTTAATGACGCCCCTGCCTTCGTTGGCCTCTGCACGTATCTCGGTCAGTCCAGGCAGCCCGCGCAGCACATCTTCCTGGGGTTCAATGATTTCTGCTTCGACTTCGTTTGGTGCTGCCGCGCGCCAGTTGGTCGTGATGGTAATTTCCGGTTCTTCCAGTTCAGGAGTGAGCTGGACAGGCAGCCGGGAAAGACTGATTGATCCAAAGATTAATATCAAAATAACGGCCACTAACAACGCGACCGGATTACCTAGACAGGCACGCGTTATATCCACTAGCTGCTGGAACCGCCGCTTATCCTGACTTTTTGTCCCGGTCTAAGTCGTTCATTACCCCGGGTTACAATTTTATCTTCAACCTGAATATCGCCTATGACCTGGATGTGCGTTGTGTTGGCAATACCGGTCTTGACCGGCACCAGTTTGGCTACACTATCTCCATTGACCTTGTATACAGCCGTGCCAGACTGCCTGATAACCAGGGCATCTCTCGGTACAACCAGAACACTTTGTTTTGGCTCAGTCGGGCTCGCCACCTTGACTGCAGTACCCGCAGGCCAGTCACGTTTTTTTAGCGTCAGTCTTATCTCATACAGGCGCGACTGAACATCGCCTACCGGGATAACGGTTCGCACTTCGGCCTCAATATTGGCTGAAGGTCCTTTTACTGCAAGACGATCCCCTGTCTTTAAATGCACAAAAGCATTCCGCTGTATATAGGCCTGGATTTCAAGCATTTCAGTGTCGACCAGCCGTATAACTTCATCGCCCTGTTCTACGCGCTCGCCTTTTGATTTGATCCTTTCGGTAATAATGCCGGTGAACGGAGCTCTTATCAGTGTTCTATCAAGGTTGTCATTGGCCGTTGCCAGTCTGGCCCTTATCATACGTATTCGCGCCTGTGCTTCATCGCGGTTGGCCTCGGTTTGATCCAGTTGATTTCTGGCCGCGTTATTCTGCTTGGCCAGCTTGGTCAGTCGTTCCGCTTCCTTGCGATAAAACTCAACCATGGTACTGATCGGCTTGATTTCAGTCTGTATTTCATCAACGGCCAGGCGATAGGTCTTGTCATCTATGGTGGCTATTACATCGCCCTGATTAACGATTTCACCGACATCCAAAACGGACTCAAGCCTGCCTTCAACCTCGGCAGCTATCCTTGAGTCATATCGACTAATCACTGTGCCCGTAACCCAGACAAAAGGCGCTATGTCCATCGTCATCGCATTTTCCACCTTTACCACAGCAGGTGGCGGGCCCCCGGCATGAATTGCAGGTATCAATCCAAGGCAAAGTGTTAGAATGGCAGTCGCCTGCAGTTTTTGCCGTAAACAGAACTTCAATTGACTGGCCATGATTTACTCATACTCGATTCCTTATCCATGCGCGCATTATATGTGTAAATACAAGCTATTGGACAGGTTGTTTCTGACGTCGATATTGCTGTGCATCACGTTGTTAGTCGCCGCAGAAGAGTCGGTAGTTCAATCTGTATACCTGACCGAGGCCCAGCTAGCCGCGGCGGAAAGAAACAGTTTCGAGATACAAGCTGCTTTCAGTATCGACAGCCTGACCGCTTCCGGTGACAAGCTCATGGAGTTTTCCGGACTGGCCTGGGATGAGGATGAACATATTCTTTATGCCTTGTCTGACCGCGGGTTTGTTATACATCTGCGCCCTGTATTCGATCAGCAACAGCTAATCGACATGTTGCTGCTTGGCTACTATCGACTACTGGACGCAAATGGCAAGGCACTCAGACATAAAAAAGCGGACAGTGAGGGACTGGCACTGGCACATGCCGCGAATGGCGTAGCTGACGACACACAACTCATCGTCAGCTTCGAACGCATTCCTCGCGTTATCAATTTCAATACCAAAGGTCGATATCTGGCGACACAACCTCTGCCTGCCCGCTTGCAGGATATCCGTAACTTTAACGGTAACAATAATGCGCTCGAGGCGATTACGCCGCATCCTGATCTGTCACTGATACTGGGCGCTGAAAAACCATTAAAACAAACAACTGATAATCTTTTCTGTTTGAATGCGGCAGGGAAATGTAGCTGGTCATTTGCTCCCTCGAACAGGACACACGGCTCGCTGGTGGGCCTGACCACGTTGAAGGATGGCAACCTGGTCGCGCTGGAAAGAAGTTTTCCCGGACTGCTCGCAGGCATAACAAACACTATTCATTTGTTTTCACTAAGTCACAACCGCTTTCAACAGCAGTTACTGGTCGAGCTTGCTCCGGGAGATGGTGTCTTTAATGATAATTTCGAGGGTATCACCTGGCATCGATCAAACCGTTTCTTCATGATCAGCGATGACAATGACAACCTCATACAACGTACTCTGCTGGTTTATTTTGCACTGCCGGGTTTGACAGAGGCCTTAACAACAATCAATAAAGAATGAATAAAACAATAGTTACTATTTTTCCATGAGCCTCGGCATCAGCTCCACCAGGTTGCAGGGTCTTGTGCGGTAATCAAGCTGATGTTGAATCAACTCGTCCCAGGCGGTCATACATGCGCCCATAGATCCAGGTAGACAAAAAATATAGGTGCCGTTAGCTACACCGGCGATGGCACGGGATTGCATGGTCGATGTTTTTATCTGCTGATAAGAGATGGCACGAAAGGTTTCTCCAAAGCCTTCAATAATTTTATCAAGTAACACGCTGACAGCTTCCGGAGTTCCATCGCGGCCGGTTACGCCAGTGCCTCCCGTAGTCAGCACAACCTGAACATCTAAATTGGCGATCCAGTCTGAAATAACAGCACGAATCTGATAAATGTCATCCGCTACAATTCGTTTTTCGTAGCAATGATGACCCGCTGCGTCCAGTCGCTCAAGTAAACGCTTGCCCGATTTATCAGTATCTTCGGTACGCGTATCCGATACGGTCAACACCGCAATATTTAACGGAATGAAGTTTCTTTGCTTACTGCTATCGCTCATGCTGTTGTCTTCTCCATTGGTTTACCTATGATAATGCAGAAGAGTTTAAAAACACAGGATCGTCAAGGTGAGTTCGGGACAACAATTAACAACGATGCGCATTGATAAATGGCTGTGGTGCGCCCGCTTTTATAAAACCCGGGCATTGGCCGCCACCGCCATTAAGGGTAATCGGATAAAGCTAAATGGTGAGGTGGTAAAACCTGCCAGAAACGTGCAGGTCGGCGATACATTAATAATCAGAAAACCGCCTTTTGAATACAGTATTTCCATTCTAAAACTGAGTCCGAACCGACTTTCAGGTAGTCAGGCGGCTTTACTATATGAAGAGACAGCGGAGAGCATTCAAAAAAGAGAGCAGCTCAACACACGATTAAAGGCAGAATCTGCAATTTATCCAAGAACGCATGGTCGACCAACAAAACGCGACCGGCGACACATTATACGCTTTACGCGTATGGATGGTGATAGCACTGATGACTAGGTGCCATACCGAGCAGCAATGAAGCCCTCTTTTCTCTCGATAAGATAATAATAGGTCCCAAGCACGACCCCGCGCACCAGGATAAAAACAGAGAATGCCAGCCACAGACCGTGATTGCCCATAAACTGGAACAGATACCATAGTGGAAGGAAAAAGATAAAGGTGCAGATCAGCATGGCATTTCTCATTTCAGGTCCGCGTGTTGCACCGATAAACACGCCATCCAGCAAAAAGCACCAGATGGATATGAGCGGTAGCGCGATCATCCATGGCAGATAGATACTGGCCAGTTCGCGTACCGACTCAATACCGGTCAGCATATTAATGAGCAGGTCTCCAGCTAACCAGTAAAAACCTGTAAAGAACAGGCCAAACACCACCGACCATTTCAAAGCCAGTGATACGGACCTCTCAAACATCAACCTGCTGCGAGCGCCGACAGCTTTTCCCACCATGGCTTCTGCAGCATGGTTAAATCCGTCCAGCGCCAGTGCCATAAGCAAATAAAATTTCATCAGAATTGAGTTCGCAGCAAGTATCAGATCCCCCTGCTTTGCGCCTTCACGTGTAAAAAAGGCAAACACAAGAATTAAACAGATCGTGCGGATAAAGATATCGTGATTCAGTGACAGAAAGACTTTGACCTTTTCCATGTCAAAAATGCGCTTTGCGAGCCAGGTGCCCGGGTAAGCAGCCAACTGCTTCCTTACGATGAAGATGGCCATTAATACGCCGCTATACTGGGCAATGACTGATGCCAGGGCAACGCCTTTCACATCCATGTCCAGTACCAGCACAAACAGGACATCGAGTACGATATTAATCAGGTTGACTGCGATACCCAGCTTTAAGGTGGCCACTGCATTATGCATACCTAATAACCAGCCGTTTACAGAAAATAGCACCATTAATGCCGGTGCACCCCAAATCATCCAGCTGCAGTATATGTCTGCATAGTGTTTCACCTCGCTACTGCCTTCCAGTAGGGTCAGGCCAAAGTGGATGATGGGAGCCTGGAATATCAGAACGATAACAGCGATAGTCAGCCCTATCATAAGTGATTGGGCAAGTACCGCTCTTATCTCATCAGTATTTTCCTTCCCATGTGCCTGGGCAACAATACCGGTGGTGCCCATGCGTAAAAAACCCATACCCCAGTAAAGGAAGTCGAAAATAACTGAGCCTACGGCAACGCCACCCAGGTAAACAGCAGAGTCAAGATGACCGATTACGGCCGTATCGACCAGACCAAGGAATGCGATACTGACATTGCTGATTATCATCGGTCCGGCCAAAAGCCAGAACGCCCGATGTGACTGTTTCGGGTTCATTTAACCGGATGTAAAGATGAAATGCTTTAGATACCCAATTTGACAGGCTCGCCCCATCGCGCTTCAAAAAAATTATCCTGTAACGGGTTACGTGCACGCGGATTAAGCTCTCTTTCCTGCATGTCCTCGGGTAAAGCGTCTTCCGGTAACTGGTAACCGATCGTCATCATTGCCATAGGAGTAAACTGTTCTGGTATAGAAAACAGTTTTTTACACAATTCAGCATCAAAACCACCCATTTGATGCACCATCAACCCCATTGCCGCTGCCTGCAGACACAGATTTTCCGATGCAGCGCCGGTATCATACTGTCCCCAACGGTTATCTCCGCCGGTTTTACTGAGGACTGAATCAGCGCAAGCCAATAGTAACAACGGCGCATATTTCGCCCATTCCCGATTGCCTTCGGCAAGACATGATAATGCCTGCTCCCAATCAGCGATATTCGTCGCCTTGTCAAAGATAAGGAAACGCCAGGGTTGATCGCCATAACAGGAAGGTGCCCAGCGCGCAGCCTCAATAAGCGATATGATTTGCTCCCTGCCAAGCAGTTTCTCTGCATCATAGGCACGCCCGCTCCAGCGGGAGGCAATTAACTCATGTATCTCGGATTGGGTATCAATTTTTTTTCTAAACATGTGTTATAAAACTCCGGTTTTGCTAGGCTAGACACTGATAATCACAATACATAATGACATGTCTGCAATAGAAACATATCAAAAACTCTTTGCCAATATAGAACGCGTCATCCAGGGTCAGTCCGACTCGATACGCAAACTGCTTGCCGCATTTTTCAGTGACGGTCATGTTTTGCTGGAAGACGTGCCCGGCACGGGTAAAACAACGCTGGCGAAGGCGCTGGCCAGATCAATAGATGTCGAATTCCAGAGGATCCAGTTTACACCTGATTTGTTACCGACGGATATACTGGGAGTCTCGATCTTTAATCAGCGCGTACAGGAATTTGAATTTCATCCCGGCCCCGTGTTCAGCAACATTTTGCTCGCGGATGAAATTAACCGTGCCTCGCCACGAACCCAGTCTGCCCTGTTGGAAGCCATGGGAGAAAGACAGGTTAGTATTGAGCGTCAACTGTTTCCCCTGGACGATCTGTTTTTTGTGATAGCAACACAAAATCCGGTTGAATATCACGGCACTTACCCTTTGCCTGAAGCACAAATGGATCGTTTTGCCATGCGTTTCAATCTCGGCTATGTCAGTCAGGATGAAGAGGTAGACATTCTACAGCGCCAGAATGAAAAACACCCGCTTGAAACAATTGAGGCTGTCGTGAACAAAGATGATATCGCAACAGTCAAGCAAGCGTTGAGACATGTTCAGATAAGTAATGAGATAAAACACTACCTGGTGTCCATTGTTCGGGCCACCCGTGAAACCGAAGGCATATTGAATGGAGCCAGTCCACGAGCCTCACTGGCACTGATCAAGACTGCACAGGCACTGGCATTATTTGACGGGTCTGATTTTGTTTCGCCAGACCATATACAGGAACTGGTCATACCGGTCATTGCGCATCGACTTATCATGGATTCGTCGTCACGTTTTTCCGGCAACAGTAACGAAAAGATTGTCCAACGCATACTTGAGTCAGTGCCCGTTCCCGTCTGATAAAGATGTTTCGTCGATTTCTATTTTTTACTTCGAAACTCCTCTACCGACTCAGCCAGAGGCTCAGACAACGATTCACAACGCACGGGATGATGATCCTGGGTGTGATGTTCATTGCTGCAGTATTTGGTCTGGATACACGTTCCACGCTGTCTTTCCAGATATTCGCGATTACCCTTGTGCTCATTTTGACAGCGATGACGTATGCATTGTTTTACCGACGAAAGTTTTCTGTCCGAAGACTACTACCTGAATACGGCACTGTAGGGCAACCACTGTATTACTCATGCCGGGTTAATAACCTGAACAAACGTGACTGCAAACAAATACGGGTCACTGACGATCTGAAAACAGAATTTCCGGATATGGCAGCGCTGGCGCACTTCCGGGACCCGCTGGATAAAAAAAGAAATTTTGTCGATCGATTTTTTGGCTACCCACGACTGGTCAGCGCATTACGTAAATCCCGCGGCGCCAGCATTGCTGCAGTCACGATAGAGCATATCTCGAGAGAGTCAGATATTGATGTGGAAATCAAATTAACACCGTTGCGACGCGGTTACCTTGACTTTGACAGGATCAGACTTGCCAGCGCTGATCCTATGGGTCTATTTCATGCTCAAAAATCATACAGCCAGAAGAACAGACTATTGATATTGCCAAAATTATATGACACTCCCAGGCTTGATCTGCCCGGTCGTCGTGTCTACCAGACTGGCGGAACCAACCGGGCATCGCTAACCGGCGACTCGCAGGAGTTTGTGTCCCTGCGTGAATACCGGCCAGGCGATCCAATGCGCTCCATACACTGGCGTAGCTACGCTAAACGGGGGGAACCCATTGTCAAGGAATACCAGGATGAATATGTCATTCGCTTTGGCTTGATACTTGATACTTATCTGACTGCTGAAGGCAGTAACGAAACGTTTGAGAAAGCGGTGTCCCTGGCCGCTTCATTTATGTTTAACCAGACGCAACAGGATGCTTTGCTGGATTTGATGTTTATTGGCAACGAGGCCTATCGATATACATCGGGACGTGGACACAGCAATATCGACTCAATACTGGAAGTCCTGGCCTGCATACAGCCCACAGAGACAGAAAACCTTGACCGCTTGCAGGCCTTGCTGGATGAACACATACATGAGTGCTGTGCACTTATTTGCATACTACTGGAGGTTGATGATGAAAAGATCGAATTATTAAAGTTACTGGATGAGTATCGGCTTCCTGTAAAAGCATTGATACTGGACAAAAACACAGACCGGCTTGATAAAAAAGACTTCAACCATGTAAAACTACATTTTCTTGATCCTGCTGCGTTGCAGAAAGAGCTGAACAAAATCAATACCAGTCAAATGGCAGAAAACTGATGCAAACACTGTCGCTTGATAAACCGACCAAACTGAAACCTGCACCGGCACTGATGGTTTTTGCCAGCCTGCTGATATGGGGCTGGCAAACCGATTACCTGTTGTTTGCACTTGGCATGGGCATTCTGCTTGAGCTGCCTTTATTTGTCTCCTGGCGTATTAATTTCAGCGAAAAAGATATTAACCAGATTGTCGACCTGAGTGGCGTCCTGTTCTTCATTGCTATTATCTATGTTTTTGCCAACTACGCAGCTCAGGGAATTTACAAGATCCTTGAACTATTACCCTTCGCACTTTTCCTGGTGCTATTAACCCAACGCTATAATGCCAGCAATACCATCAAGACCTCGGCCCTGTTTATCAGTATTCGGCGACTTGGCAAGGATGCGGATGAAGACGTGTTGTTTGATATGGATATCAGTTTGCCGTATGTCTTCATTTGTCTTATCTCGGCCAGCGCCGGCTATAAATTCAATGAACTGTATTTTGCACTGTGTTCGTGTGTAATTATCTGGCTACTATGGTGTATCAGACCGCGACAGTTTCTACTGTATCAGTGGTTGATCCCGGTACTGCTGGTCTTTGCAATCGCGTTTGTTACCCAGATTGGCATACGTAGATTGCAGAGTTCAGCAGAGGCCATGATGCTGTCGCTGTTTGACCACTATGGCTGGCGAAGTCGCGATCCGGAACGCGCCATGACTGCAATTGGTTCACTCGGTAGATTAAAACTCTCTGACCGTATATTAATCAGGATTAAATCAGAACAACCTGTGCCCTTACCTTTATACCTGCGCGAAACAACTTACAATCAGTATGAATACAGTATCTGGCGAAATCCGGAAACGGATTTTGATTTTGTTAAAAAATCACCCGGCAAAAAAGAATGGCGAATTAACAGACAATTACCAGATACCGAAAAGATGGAATTTGGACTCTACCTTGAAGATCAGTATGCAATTATTCCGGTTCCTCAATATATGAATTCACTCACCGGACAGGACCTGGTACAGGTGGAAACCAATATTTATGGTGCTGTCCGTATTGACGCACGTGAGGGCTGGATTAACTACCGCCTTGGCAGCGCAGTCGGGCAAAAGCTTGCACAGGCTGTTCCTGAAAAGGAGGACCTGGAAATTTCGCCAAAACATAAGGCTGATTTTGAAAGACTGGCTACTGAGCTGAAGCTTTATAACAAGTCGCCAACAGAAATCATACAGACTGTAAAAAAACATTTTGCCGAAAACTATTATTATTCATTAAGTCAAAACCAGCGCTTCACCAAAGGCGGATATCTCGCTAAATTTTTGTTCGAACATAAACAAGGCCATTGTGAGTATTTTGCCACTGCAACGGCATTACTACTGCGTGAGGCCGGAATACCCAGCCGCTACACTATCGGCTATTCAGTTTCTGAATACAGTACCTGGCAACAAAGCTATCTTGTCCGCGCCCGGGATGCCCATTCCTGGGTCCAGTATTACCATAATGATGAATGGCATATCCTTGATACCACACCGGCAAACTGGGCTCCCCTGGAGGCAGAAGACAAAACGCTACTGGAACCATTTATGGATATTTTTTCGTGGCTACGTTACCAGCTAACCAGCGAATCAATTGAAGGCGATGCTGAAAATAACAATTTGCTGGTCTGGCTGTTAATCCCGTTACTTATCTACCTGGCATGGCGTTTTTCACAAAAGCAGCGTGTTAATA
>CAJIBF010000245.1_pt1 | contig 18083 bp, 16 predicted proteins | sample 9199291 | NCBI WGS metagenome assembly CAJIBF01 (sample SAMEA7708293, study PRJEB35096) | sediment metagenome | biome: marine neritic benthic zone biome [ENVO:01000025]; feature: sediment [ENVO:00002007]; material: shallow marine sediment [ENVO:03000034] sea grass bed [ENVO_01000059] ...
GCAAGGACTCAAGATAGGAAAGTGTTCTTGCATAATCATCGACACTGTTCACATTGGTTACTTGCAATTCTATTAATTCAGCACCGGACGAGCCGATATTTGCATAGCGCGCCGCAAGCCTGTCGGCCAGTTCATCAATGCCTTCTTCAAGAACAACATCAGCATTATCACCCTGTGTTGACCAGCTTAGAGACTGTTGGTCAATAAACAGTGACCATCTGGACTCCCATATCCCGGACAAGGTCTGATTAAATGTTGTAACCAGTATCACATCTGATTGATAGCGCATGGAGGCCTCGGCTATGGGCTGACGAAAACCGCCCCATACATCGCTAACAGACAGGCGCGATGTATCTTCCAGATCAAGTAGCGGGAAGATTAGCGGAATGCCACGCGCGATAGCTCGCCTGTCAATCGTTTCCAGTAATTCAGGTTTTTCATCAAAGCTGACCAGCCTGCGTCCCTCGAGATCATCATAAGCCATCCAAAGCAGCACCGCCGGCCGTTCATTTCCCCAAAGGGACAGGCCATTACTTCGCATCACGTTGTTCAAAACGGTTTCATCAAACTTGACCTGCAGTTCCAGCAAGGCTGCCCCGGTCTTGTTAGGAGCAGCAGTTTGACGATAACGAAACTGCTGTACATAGGTCTGCGCATTTTCAATGATTGCGGCGGCGGCTGGTTCCTGATTTATCATCCTGTTACCGGTTAATTTGATTAGAACCTGGGACAAAGCCTGGCCAAGCGCCTTGTTTCTGACAGTGATCGATTCATCTACAACCTCAATATTGGTTTGATACAGACCTGATACGGTCACGGCTGACAATGGAGGTGCACAAATTACAGTCAGCAGAACTGTTAGCAGTATTGATTTTTTCATGTTTCGCAAGCTATGCAAGACGGATGATTAAGTCAAGGATTGCGGCAACCCTGCCACACCGATACCATACACCGATGCCAAAGGATAAAAACAAATCATTCAGCTATGCTGACGCCGGCGTTAGCATTGAACAGGGCAACGAACTGGTAAATCGCATCAAATCAGCCTCCGCCAACACCACTAGAAGAGGCGTAGTTGGTGGTTTGGGTGGCTTCGGCGCACTTTTCGATATCAGCATGCTTGAGTACAAACAACCGGTGCTGGTTTCCGGCACCGACGGCGTCGGAACGAAGATCAAACTGGCTATTGATTTTAACAGGCACCAGACGATTGGTATTGACCTGGTGGCGATGTGTGTAAACGATTTAATCGTACAAGGCGCAGAACCTTTATTTTTCCTTGATTACTTTGCCAGTTCGAAACTGGATGTCGATATCGCTGAAATGGTAATTACTGGCATTGCCGAAGGCTGTAAACAGGCCGGTTGCAGTTTGATCGGCGGAGAAACAGCCGAGATGCCTGGCATGTACGCTGCAGGTGATTATGACCTTGCTGGCTTCTGTGTCGGCGTAGTTGAAAAAGACGCCATTATTGACGGTAGCAAAGTTGCCGCCGGTGACAGTTTAATTGCCATTGCCTCCAGTGGTTGCCATTCAAATGGCTATTCACTCATTAGAAAGATTATTGATGAAACGGCCCAGGACCTTGGTGCACAACTTGACGGAAAAACATTGCTCGACATACTGCTGGAACCAACGCGCATTTACGTCAAGACTGCACTGGCGCTGATCCAACAGATACCTGTGCATGCCATTGCCCATATCACCGGTGGTGGATTAACCGAGAATATTCCGCGCGTCCTGCCAGACGGACTTGGCGTTGATATTGATGTCGATAGCTGGCAAAGACCGGCTGTGTTTCAATGGTTGCAGGACAGCGGCAATATTTCTGACCTGGAGATGTTGACCACTTTTAACTGCGGTATTGGATTAATCATTTGCGTTAAGGAATCCGATAAAGACAAGTCGCTATCGTTACTCGATGAAATTGGCGAAACAGCCTGGTGTGTTGGCCAGGTTGTCAAAACAAAAGCCGGCACTGACAGCGTAAATTATCTTTGATAGTAACAGGGGCCGGCTGATACCCGGCTTTTATTAACTGTTAACCCTGCCTACGAGCGACGGCAAGAATAGATAATCCATAAGGTAGACTGACTTTACCTATTAACCCCGATTCCAGCCTGAATATGTTGTATAACATACTATTCAACATGCTGTGGGGCAGCTTTAAGACATCATCGTTGTTTGATGGATTCAGCTTTTTTAACATCCTGTCTGCTACTGCCAGTGGAAACAACAGGGTATTAAAATAACTGATATATTCAACCTGCCAGTTATTCTGATGTAATAGAACTTCCAGCCCTCTGCATGAATAGCGCCGGTGATGATGATGTAATTCATCATGCTGGCTCCAGAGAAACTGATAGGCCGGTACCGTAATCAAAAGACGACCATCGGCGGCAAGCCAGCCACCGAGTTGTTGCAGGCAGCGACTGTCATCTTCAATATGTTCCAGCACATCCAGCAGTACAATAAGATTATTATCACGTGCTATCTGTTCAGGAATACTGCCCGGTAATTCACCTGCATAAACCTCACATATTTCACGCTGGCGGGCAAGCTGCAGGGCTTGCTGCTCCTTTTCCATGGCCACCACGGGACCAAACTCGGAAAGCATGGCAAGATTGTCGCCATTACCGCATCCGGCGTCGAAGATGCTGAGGCTATTACCGGCCGCAAGACGCTGAATCATCTTCGAGATAATTTTACGCCTTGCCAAGAACCACCAGTGACGGTTTTCGAGTCGATGCATGTCTGTGTAAATACTGGCTTCCATTTTTTACTTCATATTCCCGCTTCTATCCTGCATGGCAGAGAGTAAACCGCGTAGTATTTTCCATTCACTCTCTTCCAGTCGGGCACGATTGAACAGCCTGCGCATACGGTGCATTAACCGACGCGGATTATCCGGATCAAGATATCCGATTTCAATCATGCCCTGTTCGAGATGTTCATAGAACATTTCCATTTGTTTCTGTGAGGCATAAGTCTCTGCATTTAAATCTGCATCAGGCTCAGAGCCGGATAAGGCATTGACCAGTAGTTCATAGCAGACGATCTGTACTGCTGAAGCCAGGTTCAGCGAAGAGTAATCAGGGTTGGCCGGAATTTGTAACATAAGATGGCTTAGCTCAAGTTCTTCATTGCTCAGTCCGGAACTCTCTCTGCCAAAAACAATAGCGGTTTCTCCGGCGCCTGCCTGAGTTATTTGTTCAGCGCACTGTCTGGGTGTAATCGTAGGCCAGGGCAGACTTCTGCGCCTGGCAGTCGTTGCGATAACCAGTTCGCAATCTGCCACGGCTGTTTTGAGATCGTCATAGACTTCAGCCTTAGCCAGTATGTCATCTGCGCCTGTGGCTCGTGCCGTAGCTTCGGCAGAAGGATAGATTTTGGGGGCCACCAGTACCAGTTTTGACTGCTGCATGGTTTTCATCGCGCGAGCAGCAGCACCAATATTGCCGGGATGCGTGGTACCAACCAGAACAATGCGTATATTCTCAAGAGCTGGATGACTCATTTAACTGCTTCACTCATGTTTTTAGTCAACGTAGAATACCGTCTTACCTGAAAGGAAACGAATATCCCATGCATCCCATGTTAAATATCGCCATCCGCGCAGCGCGTGCAGCCGGCGATTTAATCATACGCGAAATAGAGCGCGTCAATGATATCGAAATCGATAGTAAAGGTAAGAATGATTTTGTTACTGAAGTAGACAGAAATGCTGAAAGTCTGATTATTAATACTATCTCACAGTCATATCCCGAGCACGCTTTCCTTTGTGAGGAAACGGGCAAATCCGGCGATAGTGAATTCATATGGATAGTCGATCCTTTGGACGGCACGACTAATTATTTACACAACTTCCCTCACTTTGCAGTATCCATCGCACTTGAATACAAGGGCCGACTCGACCAGGCAGTTATATATGATCCGTTTAAACAGGAACTTTTTTCAGCCTCACGTGGCAAAGGCGCACAGCTAAATAATAGAAAGATACGTGTCAGTTCACAAAAAACACTGGACGGTGCTCTGCTGGGAACCGGCTTCCCGTTTCGCAGTGATTATGAGATTGAAACGTTTCTCGAGAGTTTCCGTTCCCTGTATCCCAAAATTGCAGGCATCAGACGTGCCGGCTCTGCAGCACTCGACCTGGCCTATGTCGCCTGCGGACGGCTGGACGGTTTCTGGGAATATAATCTAAAGCCATGGGATATCGCCGCCGGCGCATTGCTGGTCCAGGAAGCAGGTGGAATTAACAGCGAAATAAGCGGTGCTACAGATTTTATGGAAAGCGGCAATATCATTGCCGCCAATCCAAAAATGCTTAAATTAATGTTACAGCAGATCAATTAATGTGACTCATGCATTTCTACACAGGCTGTATATCGCTTAATATGTCGTTATGAAAAAAAGAATACTGGTAACTGGAGGAGCGGGCTTTCTTGGCTCACATCTGTGTAAACGATTACTCGATGAAGGTAACGAAGTATTATGCCTCGATAATTTTTATACCGGTTCGAAAGACAACATTATCAGTCTGATTAACAATCCCTATTTTGAAATTCTTCGCCACGATATCACTTTCCCTATCTACGTCGAGGTCGATCAAATTTATAATCTGGCGTGTCCGGCCAGTCCGATTTATTACCAGCGCTATCCAATCCAGACGACAAAAACCAGCGTCTCTGGGGCAATTAATGTACTCGGCCTCGCCAAGCGTTTGAATATTCCTGTTTTACAGGCATCTACCAGTGAAATTTATGGTGACCCGACTATTCATCCGCAAACCGAAGATTACTGGGGCAATGTTAACTGCACCGGTATACGTTCCTGTTATGACGAAGGCAAGCGCTGTGCTGAAACCCTGTTTTTTGACTATCACAGAGAATTGAAACTCGACATCAGGGTAGCCAGGATATTCAACACCTATGGTCCACATATGGCCGTTGATGATGGCCGGGTTGTCAGCAACTTCATCGTTCAGGCCTTAACAGGCGAAGACATCACTATCTACGGGGATGGTGAACAAACCCGATCGCTATGCTATGTAGACGACCTGATCGAAGGGCTGATGAGTTTGATGAATACCGGGGGAATACATGAGCCGGTTAATCTTGGCAATCCGCAGGAACGCACGATTAAAAAACTTGCCGAGCAAATAATCAAAATGACCGGGAGTAAATCCAAACTTGTCTATCAGGCCCTCCCCCAGGATGACCCGATGCAGCGCTGCCCTGATATATCAAGGGCAAAGTCTTTATTAAACTGGCAACCGACTGTTGATTTTGACAAAGGAATTACTGCCACAGTCGACTATTTTCAAAACAAATTAAGCTGATCCATGTTCAGTGAAGTTACTGCGCTTTCAGCAATCACTACTCAATACTGATTCAGGTTTACCTACCAGGGCAGACCTGCTTTTCGCCTGCCTGTTCTCTATACCACTGTTGTTTTATGCCTACCTGCTGATCAGTTTTGTGGCCCATGATGGTTTGTCCTCACTGGCAACGGATAGTGCAAACTATATGGTCATGGCACGTTATTTATCGCCATGGCACGAGTCTTCTGCTGCAATCGATGCAGCCTGGCCGCAGCAGGACTACCCGGTATTATTTCCGCTGATACTGGCACTAGCCGGTACCGCTTACGATTTTTTTCTGGCACATACACTAACTGCCCTGTTTCTTGTTGTATCGCTGCCACTTTTATATCTGTATGCACGCTCCCTGGAAATATCCAGAGCAACCGCCTGCATGGCAGTCATTATTGTTGCTTTAAGTCCTGCAGCATGGATTAATTCACTCGGCATCCTTAGCGAAAATATGTACTTGATGCTGAGCCTGTTAACGCTCTTGATGCACAAAAAAATGCAGGCGCCGGGTACAGTCAAGCTATTCCTGTTTGGCTTTTTGCTAGCCGCCCTTGTACTAACAAGGACAGTTGGCATATCCATGTTGGTCGCCTACCTTCTTGTCTCGGTGATCAATATGTATGTGAATAAACAAAAAGACCTGCGCTTGCTGAGCCCGGTCCTGATTGGATTAATCATCATAGCGGCAACACAACTCATTCATAACACAACAATTCCCGCCCAGTATACCGATCAGTTATCAGGCCTGTTGCTTGACGACAAAGAAATGGAGACAAGCTATAACTTCCTTTTGCAACTCAAGTCCGTCTCTGATGCTTGGTTCACCAGCTGGTTATATTACTGGAACAAGCAGTTAACAGGTCCATTTGTAATTACAGGTATTCTCGGTTTGCTGGCCGTAGCAGGCATGCTGCTAAGACTGAAAAAAAATAAACTGGATGCGATGTATCTGGCGCTCTACCTGTTTATCATTCTAATCTGGCCACATCCCGGACAAGCAGCCAGGTTTATATACCCTGTTCTGTTTATCCTGGTTAGTTTCGCAATATATGCAGTTTATGTATTTATGCATCGCCTAACACCGGGAAAAACGCAATTAATAGCCAATATTGTACTGGTTGTTTTTCTTGCCAGTGTTGTGCCTGCAATGTCCTACACCTGGCACAGGCATAACGATGGAAAGGCTTTTAACTTCCAGTACTATAAAGAGTACTACAGTATTCCTGATATCAACGAAGCCAGAAAGAATACAGAAATACAGTCGATCATGTATTCAGACTTTGACAGGATAATTTCCGCAACCCCGCAAGGAAGTAAAATTATGTTTGTCATACCGGCCTATATTGCATTGTTGACCGATCGGGTTGCAGAAGAAGTTCGTTTTTACAGGGATAAGAGCGGGGCTATCAGGTTGAACCGTGAAAATGATTATGACTATGTCTATCTTTCGCGATTACACCCCAGAAAAACAAGGGAAGACATAAACGGGCTCTACATTTATACGTATTTCAGGGACTGGACCGAACTGCTATGGGTTAGTAAATCTGAACTAAGCAAGGAGCCTGTATCGTATTTTCTAAAGGTAAATAAATGAAATGATATGTCTTCATAGCCCTGCTCAGACTTCAGCCTCCATGAGTTTTTCTATCTCAAGTGCAATCTCGGGCCATTCCGGCATTGCCTGATAGTTGATACTATCAAGCACGGACATCTGCTTTACTTTCATTGCCAGTTCTTCGGGATTACCCGGATCAACCAGACACTCCGGGTGGTTTGCAAGTATCCACTCTGTGGATTGAGTCCTGCTTGCTATAACCGGTATGTTGCTAACCATGGCTTCATAAAGTTTTACCGGGTAACTGTAGTTTCCGAAAGCCGAGGGTTTATTGGTAACTACGAGCACGTCCAGACTATTTAAAAATAATGGAACGTCTTCAGAAGGCAAATAGCCGAGGTGTTGGCAATAATCCGGTATCTGGATGCCGCGCTGGATTCTTCCTGATAATACGAAAGTGATATCTATTTTTGTATCAGCAAGTATTTCTGCAGCCCTGAATAGACAATGAATATCACGCGATCTATGCACAGAACCGTGATAACCAACCAGTAACCTGTCCTGCGGCAGTCCCAGTTTATTTCTGCATTCCTCTTTGGTGACGTTGCATTTGAAAACAGGATCGGCGGACATTGGAATAACCACCGTTGTTTTATTATGTCGATAGCACTCGAAAAGGTTTTTAATGCTTGGGCCGGCACAGGTAACCAGATCTGCGCTATTTAATGCTTTTCTCCATAACCAGTGCAATGGTTTAGCATAAGGCATATAGGCTTCGAAATTGTCATAGGCGTCGATCAACGACTTTGCATGCAGTCGGGACGCCATGTGTTCGGCCAGGATTCCATAATAGGTATCTGAAAAACCTATCACCCAGTCAGGTTTAAATAACTGAATTCTATTATAAACTTCTTTGTAAGTTCTTATCGGGTTAGGTAGCAAACTAACTGAATTGATATTTAGTCGGCCCTCTGACAGCTGCTGGTGTTCTTCATTCCTGTAACTGAAAAGAAACAGTTCCACCTCATGACCAAGTTCTGAAAGTTGCCTGGGAATATAATAGAACCGACCATAAGGCTGAGATAACAAGTCTCTGCCCATTGGCCGCCTTTTTGAAAGTATGGCAATTCGCAACTTACTGTAATGCTTTAATTGTTTTGTTTTTTAAAAATTTTCTGTTAAACGCAATTAGCAGATACCGTAAATACCTGTAGGGCATATATACGCCCCAGTAAATCTTATAAGCCATATACATAAGCCTGCTATCAGTGTTTTTAACATGAACCTGTTTTTCTTCATCATATCGCTCTTTGAATCCTGTCCAGTCACGCCGCGAACTGATTCCTACCTGACGCATCACCGAGACTACACGTTCATTTTCACTGGATGTTGCACCATTACGATAGGCTCTGAGTAATAGATCGTAATCAAAGTTAATCTTCAACGAGGTATCAAAACCACCCAGGGCATTTATAGTACTTCTGGAAAAGAATTGCCCTTGATGGCATGAGCCCATTTTGAAATTGGTAAGTAAACCAAATCCATGATTAAGTGAACGGATCTGCCTGCCATCCGGATAGAGAAAACTAACTCTGAAAATATAAAGATCGTGATTTCCATCGATAATTTCTGCAACATCATTCAATGCATCATTATCTATAAGATAGTCGTCTGAATTCAGAAAAAGAAGGTAATCACCTTTCGCCTCACGAATACCTTTATTCATAGCCTCCGCAATACCCGAATCGGGCTCAGACACCCAAAAGGCCAGCTTATCACTATATTTTTTTATGATGTCTACTGTAGAGTCTGTCGAACCACCGTCGATGATGATATGTTCTCTATTAGTAAAATTTTGCTCAGCAACGCTTTTGATTGTTTTTTCAATATATTTTTCAGAGTTAAAAGAGACAGTGATGATTGATATTAGCGGATGCATTTTAACCGGTAGTTGCAGGCTGTTGGTTTTCTGTGTTTATTTCCTGATACCAGTCAATATACTTATCAATCATGGTGTTTATATTGAAACAGTCTTCTGCCCTCCTAGCAGCATTTGCCGATAATGACTCTCTTAACGCCAGATCACTGTTTAACAGATGCATGGCCTGACACATGCCTTCTATATCAGAGTTTTGCACCAGCATTCCAGTCGCTGTACTGCTGTCATGGCTGCTCCTGTATTGGAATGCGTGGTGCTGCAGAGAATTTACCTGTTCAGGAATACCGCCTGTAGCAGTCGCTACAACAGGTAACCCGCACGCCTGAGCTTCGGTTACTGTCAGCCCCCAGATTTCACTATGAGATGCATGTAAATACAGATCAGCAGCCTGATAATATCGGGCAAGCTCATTTCTTTCTTTAACATACGGTACATAACGTATTTCAAGATTTTCAGTGATTTCAGTTTTTGCAGTCTCACCTATTGCCAGACAAATCACTTTTGTTGATCCAGACAGTTTTGCATACCTGTAAACTGATTCCTTTATCATGTCAAAATTTTTAAACCTGTTCGCTTTTATATAATTCGAAACAAAAAGCAGAAGGCAGGCTGAGCTGTCTATACCGATTACCGATCTGGCTTGTAATTTATCGGCAGGTTTAAAAATATCAGTATTGATACCATTATGAATAACTCTCGATTTAACTATAGATGGGGAGATAACAGACTGCTTAACCCTGTCAAGCAACCATTTTGAAGGTGTCGCGACATAAAATTTACAGTTTTTATAAATGTTGTTTTTTGTTAACAGGTTGTTTCTTGTATTGTCTTTTCTTATAGAAGGATAGACATCAAGATAAGGACAGTGGCCGCATCCGGTTTTCCATTTTTCACAATCCAGGCTACAGGCGCAATGTCCGGTATATAACCATTCGTCATGTAAGGTAAGTAAAAGTGGTTTGAGTTGTGACCAGTCGGATAATACCCTAAGGTCAAAATATCCGCCGTGTAGATTATGCAGGTGTACCAGATTCGCGTGTGATAGTGGCCTTCTTACCAGTTCTGAAAACGCCGGATAGTGAAATTCCTCTTTTCCCTGCCACCATCTTATAAAACTGGCCGGTCTGGCCAATCCCTGCAGCAACTTACCGGAATAATGACCGGTTTTTCCGGGCAGGGATGACGTGGCTTTTGCCAGCGAAAGAAACGTTTTTCCCCATAAGCCCAGTGTCTTATCCGGATTGATTTCCAGGATGCTTTTTTCATCAATAAATCTTTTCCAGCCAACTGCATACGTTGAATCAAAACCTCTCGCAATTATGCCCCGATGCAAACTTTCGGCTATATATGCAGCACCACCTTCACGATCATGAGTATTGATCTGTAGTATATTCAGCTAAAAAGACTCCTGAGAGAAAGGGAAAAACTGTCAATTTCCATATTCCGGATCAAAACCCGTGGAAGTGTAAACTTGTTCGTATCATTGAATACCAGTCCATTGAAATTTGAGCACGCGTGCCTGAAACCTGCCTGCTGCACAATAGCTACCGACTTTCGGTTATATGATCCTTTGTAGCCATATGGATAAGCAAAAGCCTGCAATGACTTCCCCGTTAATTGCTCAATTTTAGCTTTGCTTTGCTCGATCTCCTGACGTTGCTCGTTTTCTTGCATAGAAGATAGTAATACATGACTGCATGTATGCGCGCCAATATCAATAAGTCTATTCGATGCCAGCTTATGGATTTCATTCCTGGCCAGCAGGCGATAATGCCTGTCGTTTTTAACGGTGACACCCGACCAGGCAACAAGTTGGTTCTCAACAGACTCCCTGGCTTCCGGTCCCAGTCTATGCATCTTATTGGCCAGTTCTGAATAAACTCTGTAGCGTTGGCCGGGATAGGCAGACTCCAGCACATTCCATTCGCAAGGTCTATTACTTTGTTCAATATCCTGCCAGCTATATGAAGCTCCGTTTATCCTGACAGTTAAGTCCCGGGGCAATTCATTATCCAGTAAAAATATTTGTTCGAGCATGTCCCACCAGAACGGCCTGTTATCGATAACATGGTCAATCGCAAGATAAATAGTTGCCGGAATATTATATTGTTCGAGTACAGGTAGTGCATTTAGAAAATTATCGGCATAGCCGTCATCAAATGTCACTGCTACTGATTTTTCTTCAAGTGTGTCTAAGGCCAGTTGTTCCAGCATTCCCTGTATGGATATTGGATTGTACTCATTTCTCAGTACCTGCATCTGCTTGCTAAAATTCTCATTTTTAACAGCCAGTAACTGAGGATCAACAGGTTCATCGTGGACACGATGGTAGAGCAGAATAACTCCAAAATGCTGATGCCTTTTCTTCAGTTTCAGCCCAAGGCCAGTTATTAGATTGGTTAATTTCAATTTCTATGCATCACTATTTACTGATAGATATGTTGCTTACGTTGCTTGTAATGATCAATTATCTGAAGCAACTCCTGCATTCGAATTTTATAGTTGTGTTCATTAACTGTTTTTAGCTGGCCTGCGCGGGCAATATCAGACATGGCCCGGGTGTTTGATAAATAGTGCTCCGCCTTTTCTAAACAATCATCAATACTGTCATAACTGATTACCTCCCTGTCAGTTTCAAATAACTCGCCTAAATTGGATTTATTATCAGTAAGCAGGCAGGCGCCTGAACCGGTTGACTCATAAAGGCGTAAATTATTCGCATAATCTTCCGCAACCCTGCTATGCAAATTTACAGTCATAGCTGATCGATTGAGAATCCTGTACATGTCCAGACCCCATGCATTTCCCTGGTAGACAGAATGAATGGGGGAATCACTGGCAATGGATTCTATGCCCAGCCCCCAGATCTTAATTGGCAATTTCCTGCAAAGCGTTTCAAGCAGCTTAACGCGTTGCAGATGATCTATTGATAGCATACCGACAAAACTTAGCGGTATATCTCTTTGGGCATCATTTAATCTCGCAAGAATGTCTTTTTCAAAACCCAGTTTATGTAGCTCTGCGCTAATTCCTTTATCTCTGAAATAATTAACCAGGTTTGGCAGTGATGACAACATAAGATCGCAATTACGATATGAAGAAAGTTTCCTTAATGGTGAAGCAACCTGACCGATTAGCAGTTTCGGTCTGGCTGTTAAATCCTGAAATATGCTATCCGAAATCAGACCGACAGACTGATTGATTATTACATCCGGTTGAAAATGGTTAATTTGCTTTGTTAATATACTTTTAAGCAAGTCATCAACGCCAAAAAGCATGTTCGAAAGCGTTTTAGGATAGCGCAGATAACGCCAGTTTTTATATCTTGCTAAAAAACTGTTGAGTTTAACTATATATTCGCGGGCACCCCTCCTGATGGAACCCGACATACTGTTTTCAAGCTCCCACCTCATCTGCATAAAAAGATTATTTGGAAATACTTCCCAGGCTTCGCACCCGAGTTTGTTAAGATTTGCGCTGTAATAGCTTGCTATGCCAAAACAGCTGGCTCTTCGCGAAGTTAGTTGCTCGGAATAACTTAAACTACTCAAAAGGGGCTGGCGGTAATACATATCCTCGATAAAAGCCGGATAATCGAGATCAACAATGAGTATCTTCACGTTTATTGAGCTAACCAGTCAGACGGATAGACACTTCTTCCATGCTGACAGGTCTCTCTTGATGCCTTCTTCCAATTGGCAGATGTCATCCAGATAGGTATCCGCCAACCTGCTACAGAGTGAATCCGAAAGTATGGGTTTTCGCTCTGATAGCATATGTCCCAATACCTGATCCATGGCATTGATTAGCGCACAGTAAACTTTGCCTGTTGCGTTTTTTTTCACCGGGAAAAGTCTGGTTTTATCATTGTTGTAAACGTACTGAAATCTGTTTCTTGTTGAGAGCAGTTTGATTCGCAGTGATGAGTACACAACCTTCTGCGGTCGCTCATTTATGTTCTCAGGAACAAAGTCGTTATTCACGGCAAGAAATTCGAAGAGGTCTTTTAATACACTTTCTGCACTACTACGAATATCTTCATATAGTAAAATCTTTATATTGTTCTTACCGAATTTGTTTATATATGTATCAACCGGTTGTGCATAGAGACTATATTTTATAAGTTCGCCTGCTCTCTTCCATTCTTTGTCCATTTTTCCTTCAAGTATCGAGAGCAAACCAGCTTCAATTTGCATCATAGGAAGAAAGCCGGAGAGCATATAGTGATAGTAAGCAGAAATAGTTCGTTCAAGAGGGTTGCGTAGCACGATAATAATTTTCGTATCTGGATTATGCCTAGCTATACGTTCACAGATCGTATTACTGTATAAATATGTAGGACGTTTTATTCCTGAGAGCCTTCCTCCCGCCTGTTTTAAAGTCAAAAGTAATTTATCAAGTTCACCATTCTCATAATCAGGAGATTCATATGCCGAAGATTCTTCATCAGGCATCCAAATATCAGGATGCTCTTTTATACAAAGATGAAGATAGCTGGTGGCAGATTTTTGTACACCGGCAATAATAAATTCGGGTTGCATTCAGTTTGCAATGACTGTTTAGAAACTATAGTCGAATGTTTTTATTACATTCTCAAATTTGATATTCAGGTAATCAATGGTTTTGCTGCTCAGTTTTTCCCTGAAATCACCCGCTACTCCGCGTCGATAACGATTCTGTTTATCTTCCTTTACAGGTTTAATTTCCTTATTTTCTCTGATTAGTATTTCCACATCTTTTTTATCAAGTTTTAATTCACAATAATCCAGAATCGATATTAGCCATGAGTGAAAATCATCGAGCATATCTTCATACCTGGTCAGATAAACATTTGAATGGTTTTTCAGTAGCAAAACACGATATCTTTCAAAGATATCCAGAACAAGATCGCTTTTCTCTATTGCGAAGCTATCAATATCCATATTTCTGGCCTTGTTTCTTTTTGTTATAAATTCTATAAATTTACCACTGACAGGCGCTGGCAGAGGATGGTTATAAGAAATGGAGTAGTATCTGGATACAAGTATGTCTCTTGGATCTCTTATAACCAGCAACATCATGTATTTTTCTAAATCAGGGATGCCCTCAACAAAACCACCAAACACACTGTAGAGAAAGCCTTTGTTCCTGAATATATGACCATAGTCTCGCATCTCTTCTTTTGAAAGCTGATCCAGATAGGGAAAGTCAGTCTGAAATGCATAGCTACTGAAATCCACATTGATAAGCTTGTTTTTATTTGCACAAAAATTCAGTATCGACTTGACATACTGCGTAGCTGCTTTATTCATTGAAAAATGAATAATGCTTTTATGATCGCTTAAAGGCTGTATATCATTGCCAAGCAACTTCCTTTCAACTGCAAAGCGTTTGTTAATCTTTCTTTGAAGCAGCATTTTCATTTACGAATCATGTCCGTCATATCGCCTGCTCTCTTCATTTGATTGATTCGTAAAGACTTTTTAAGGTACCTGACCAGATTCTTATGATGACCTGAATTTTTTTATGCCATGGACATAAAATCAGGGCCAGATTCGTCCAATAAACGGGATTTCTTGAATATCTTTTGGAAAAGATTATTCGTAAACACTGCATCAAACTCCCTTTTTGCAAGCGTCTGATACCGCTGGTCGCCTTGTCAAAATGAATATAGAGTTTCGTATCGGTTATAAGGCTTAAACCTTTGTTATATGCGCGTATTGTATATTCGTTATCTGCGAAGTAATGAGGCAGTAGTTTTTCCCTGAAATAGCCTATTGATTCTATATCCTTCCACCTCAGGAATAATCCCCTTGTTGTAAGACAGTTTATTTCTATCTGACTTTTTGCAAGCTGAAAACTCAAATTCGCGGTGTTGATATTGATACCGGTCTCTTCTATTTCCTTTGTCTCTTCGTTGTAATGCTTTGCCAATAATAAAGTATCGGGATTCCGCGCAAGCAGTTTTACTCCCGTACCTATAAATTCATTATCGAACGTCACATCATCATTGATAATCAGAATAATGGATTCGCCTGAAATACTTTTACTATGTAAAAACTTCAAAGCCTCATTCAGGCTTTTGCTCCACCACCAGCTTCCATCCCCTTGAATTACATATAGATTTTTTATTATGGATTGAACTGCCTCGGTTGTACCATCAGTACAACCGTCATCAATAAGTAGCAGCTGATAGTTGGTGTATGTCTGGGACTGTAAGCAGTTAGCGAACGCTACTGTCGTTTCTTTTCGATTATGTACTGGCAGGAGTATAAATACCCTATCTTCCATGTTTCTCAATTATTACAACACTGTTATCACCACACCCGAAAGAGTCAAAAAACCGCATTATCAAATGATTGATTTTTAGCTGATCGAGTTTTCTTAACATTCGCATTGATAGACGATTATTTTGAACAGCCCGTTTATCGTCTGTCCAGTATTCGGATTTCTCACCCTGCTCAGGAAAGCTAAGTAAGTGCATCCACTGAAAAGCAAGCCAGTCCGTGGGGGTTATGGTTTTATAAAGTCTCACTTCATAACCACATTTTGCTGCCAGCATTTTCAAGGATGTTCTTGAAAAAAAATGTAAATGATATGGCGCGTGCCAGTTAATCCATTTTCTTCCAAATACCGTTGTTCCCCAACCATTGATATTGGGTGTGCTCATGATTAACTGGCCTGCGGGCTTGAGTATTTCAGAAATATTCTTCAACGCTCCTTCAGGGTCTTTCATATGCTCGATTACCTGGTCTAATGTCACGTAGTCAAATGATTCAGTTTCGTAGGCTTTGGAGTCAAATTGACCGCTATCTATATTCAGTTGATATCTATCTGCTATTTGAACAACATCTTTGTCAGCTTCGACACCATAGGCATCGCAGCCCCTGTTTTTGTGATAACCAAGTGATTCTCCTGAGCCGCACCCGATGTCCAGAATTTTGCAGTCGCGGGGTACCCATGTATAGGCATGTGATTTAATTCCATCAAGCCACGCCAACAAACCTGATTGCTCTGAGTGAGGGCAGTAATTATCGGGATTTACTCTGGAACGAGGATAGTAATTACTATACAGATCTGAGATCTGTTCATCGGTAAGCCGATTCTCCAGAAAACCATGCCCACAGCTATTACACTTTAACAACTTATAGTTACCTGCATACCCATACCTGTCATCGTAAAGTACATATAGGGGACTTATATCCTCGTTATTACAGATAGGACAATGTACAGACATTTTGAATCTCAGGCGGACAGATTAAGTTCTATACCGGTTACTTTTTGAATTTTACTGCAGGCTGTATTCCAGTACTTTTTAAAATCAAGATGAGTCTTTACGTAATCGTGACAGTTGGTCCTGTACCTGTCCTGATTGTTGATTATATCTGCTACAGCCTCAGGTATTTCCCCGGGGTGTGTCACCAGTTTTCCCAGTCCATGCTGCTCAACAAATTCCAGAGAGGGTAATCTGGATGCTATAACCGGTCTGCCACAAACCAGGCTTCTTAATAGTTTCCCTGACGACCAACCGACATAGCGGATGTTATCGCCCAGATCGCGATAAAGAGAAAAACTGGCCATACAATATGAAACAAGGGAATTGAGTTCATCTTCACGCAGCGGTTCCTCCGTCCAGAACACCCGGTTAACTGGCAATAAGTGAGCAATTTGCTGCTTGTAGGATTGCGTGACCGGTGTACGACTGTTAATTATCAATACTGTATCAGCAGGCCAGTAATAAAGGCTGGAAAGAATTTCCGGTATCTGTGCCCAATCCGAAACAGATCCTGCATGTAGTAAAGGTTTCGAGCCAACAGGCAGCTGCAAGCGCTCAGCCCAATTTATAGTACTAACGACGGGTGATGGCCTGATAGCATTCGGTATGACTGCAGTTGAGATCTTGTCTGCATCTACTCCAAGCTCTGAGCATAATAAAGGGATTCTTTGTTCATCAGGAGCGATTATTAAACAGGCATTTGCAGCCGTTTCTCGCTCCTCTTTTTTCCAGTAGTTATTGTAGTCAGTGCCATATGCGCTGGGAAACTCATCGTTGATATAAATATATCTGGCGTCGCATTTATTTGCCATTAACTCTGCGAGATATATACCTATCTGTCCCAGCCCGAATACGATGTCATACTTTCTGTTAAGGTTAAGTTCCAGCTTGATAAATGGCTTCATGAAATGATTGAGCCAGTCCATTTTACGTTTAATGATTCTGTCAGGCCTACATGTCTGAAGCTTTAATATTCTTACATTCTCAGGGAAATAGGACGAATAAACCGCAGTGTCTTTCTCCCACAGATATAAGTCGACATGATGTCCTGATTGAGCAAGTGCTTTGATGATATTCATGGCGAAGGGCATTGACTCAAGCAATGCAAATTCTGCCGACCAGGGATAGTGGATAAATGCTACTGACCGTGTCTTAATCGATGGTTGCCCGATAGTTGTCTACTCTGTAAGCGCTTATCTTTTTATTGCGACGACTAGCCCATACCAGCAGTCATCCGACGGTTCTTCAAATGTCATCCAGCAGTAAAGCTTAAGCATATCCAGACCTGCTGATAACAGAGAATTTCTTAACTCTTCCTTAAAGAAATAGCGCATAACATGCTGTTCATTGATGTAAGGATCAATTTTTTCTCCATCAATGCTGCCTTCAATAGTGAAGTTAATTTCAACAATATGATTATCCGTTTTCAATGTTGATTCAGTATGTCGCTGAATTAAGGAGTTTTCTGTTTTAAACGTTCTGGTTTTATTTTCCGGCGGATGCTTCAAAACAGCAGGGCCGTACCAGAAATCAAAGATAAATAACCCGTTATCATGCAAATGTGTCATTCCCGTAGTAAGAAATTCATTAATATCACTGTCTCTGGTCTGATAACTGGCAACATGAAACAGGGAAACAACAAGATCAAATTTCCTGTTTAACCTTATTGTTCTGACGTCGCCGCGGTGGAATTGCAGTTTCTCTTCAATACTTACGGGCAGTCCGGTTTTTTTAGAGTTGGCCAGTTCGAGCATTTGTTTGCTTAAATCAACACCTTCTACCTGATAGCCGTCCTCTGCAAAACAAATAGCATGGGCTCCGGTGCCACAACCCAGATCCAGTATGGAGTCAACCTGCGTCCCATGTTGCTTAACAAGTTGTTTGATATATTGCTGCTCATCTCTGAATTTCTTGTCCTGGTAAAGAACGTCATAAAACCGGGCATAATCATGAAAAGTGC
>CAJIBF010000216.1_pt1 | contig 18043 bp, 14 predicted proteins | sample 9199291 | NCBI WGS metagenome assembly CAJIBF01 (sample SAMEA7708293, study PRJEB35096) | sediment metagenome | biome: marine neritic benthic zone biome [ENVO:01000025]; feature: sediment [ENVO:00002007]; material: shallow marine sediment [ENVO:03000034] sea grass bed [ENVO_01000059] ...
CAGTTCACCGGTTAACCATAACAAGTCGATCTCGTTTTGCAGCGCTGTAATAAAGTTTTCCCGTTCGCGAGGCGTCCAGCGCGTAGCTTCAATACGATACAGCAAGACATAAATACGACGATGTATCTCAAGCACCGTAATACGCTTTGCCTCGGTCGGGTGCGCCGTGATGGTGGGTCGTATATGCGCAACATTAAGCAGCTTCTGGATCTCATCAGCGCTGATGCCGGCCTTGGCAGCCTGCTTGAACACATTGGCAAAGGTACCGGGCAAATTATCCAGTCCCTTTTCTTTTTCATAGAGACGGCGACGGCGCATGCCGGTATTCTCTTCTGCTACATTCAACAGCTGAAACCAAATGCCCCAGGCCTGCAAAACACCAAGCAGTAAATCGGTATCACCTTCTGGTAAGGTCTTGTCACCATGGAAATACGGGAGTATGTCAGGTTGACGTTTCTCTATGACCAGTTCCAGCTGTTCAGTAAGAAGTTCGACCACCTCTTTGGCATAACTCGCCGAGACCTCGTCGATTGATTGTTCGCTTAATGCTGTTTCTGTGCTCATAGTTTTTTCCTGGTTGTTAGGCGACGCGATCACCGGGTTCTTCACCATCAAAAAATGCCTTGACGTTGGATAGTGAACGCATGCCCATTGCCACGCGTGTCTCGGTAGTGGCGCTACCAAGATGAGGTAGCAAGACCACGTTCTCCATATCAAGCAGGTCCTCGGTCACAGTAGGCTCCTTGGCAAACACATCCAGACCGGCGCCGGCAATGACACCGTCTTTCAGGGCCTGAACCAGTGCCGGTTCATCGACCACATCACCGCGTGCGGTATTTATCAGGAATGCACTGTCCTTCATCATGCCAAGACGCTCGGTGTTAAGCAGATTGGTGTTGCTGCCACCCCCCGGGCAATGCAGGGTAACAAAATCGGCCTCTCTCAATACGTCTTCCACCGTATCCAGCTTGGTGGCGTTGTATTTGTTTATCACCTCGTCTGAAGGTGGATACGGATCATAGAAGCTAATTTCCATATCGAAACCATGATGGGCCTTGTGTGCAACGGCCTGGGCGATACGACCGAAACCAATGAAACCCAGTTTTTTACCGGTGACCTTGGTCGCCAGCATGTGCGTCGGGCACCAGCCGTCCCACTGCTTGTTGCGAACCAGTCGCTCACCTTCACCACCACGACGAGCCACAGCGAGCAAAAGCAGCATGGCAATATCAGCCGTACAGTCGGTTAGAACTTCCGGCGTATTGGTGACAACCACGCCGGCTGCTTTCGCCGCCTCGGTGTCGATGTTATTAAAACCAACACCGAAGTTAGAAACTATCTTGCACTTACGATCCTCGACACTGAATATCTCTTCATTAATCTGGAAGTCGGACACCGTCGGACAGACCGCGTCATAATTACGCATCGCGTCCTTCAGTTCGTCGACCGACATCTTGTGATCGTCCTCGTTCAGAGTGGCATCAAACCATTCCTTCGCCTGCGCTTCGGCTTCAGCAGGCCATCTACGGGTAAGTAGTACCTTGGGTTTACTCACTTGAATCTCCTAATGATTGTTTATCAGCATTTTACTGTCGCAGAGAGCGAAAAACTGCCAATGCGAGACGCATTGGCAGTTTGTTAGGTGCTAATAATATCTGATTAACTGACTTTAGCCATGACCTCTTGCATAGTCTCGGCAAAGGCAGATGGATTAGGCACCACGGTAGCGCCACATTCCTGCAAAATCTCAACCTTTTCTGCTGCACTCTCGCCGACAGCCGAGATGATTGCACCAGCATGGCCCATACGTCGGCCTTTCGGCGCGGTCAGACCCGCGATATAGCCAATTAGCGGTTTGCTCATGTTGTCCCTGGCCCACTGGGCAGCTTCGACTTCCTGTGGTCCACCGATCTCACCGATGATGATCACGGCCTTGGTTTCCGGGTCTTCCTCGAAGGCCATCAGATGATCCTTGAAGGAACTGCCGTTGATCGGGTCACCACCGATACCGATACTGGATGAGATGCCGATACCGATCGACTTCATCTGCGACGCCGCTTCGTAACCCAGCGTGCCGGAACGACCGACAACGCCGACGTTACCTTCCATATAAATATGGCCCGGCATAATACCCATCATGCACTTTCCGGGGCTAATTGAGCCAGCACAGTTCGGTCCGGTCAGGATCATTTTCTTTTCGGCCTTGTAGCGACGCATGTAGCGTTTTACCCGAATCATGTCCTGCGCAGGAATACCATCGGTGATGGCAACGCAGAAGTGAATGCCAGCATCTGCGGCTTCCATGACACTGTCGGCCGCAAACGGTGGCGGCACAAAGATGATACTGGCATCAGCACCGGTCGCCTCTACGGCTTCTTTCATGGTATTGAATACCGGCTTATCCAGATGCTTGGTACCACCCTTGCCCGGCGTGACACCGCCGACGATGTTGGTACCGTATTTAATCATATCGGTAGAGTGGAAGGTGCCAATCTGACCGGTAAAGCCCTGTACCAGGACCTTGGTTTCTTTCGTTAAATGTATTGCCATGATTGTCTCCTCCTACTTCCTACCGGTGTGTTCTTTCCAGGCGGCAACTGCCTTGTCAGCAGCTTCCTTCAGCGTGTCCGCCATAATGATCGGCAGATTCGCTTCTTCCAGGATCTTCTTGCCTTGTTCGACGTTGGTACCTGAAAGTCTTACTACCAGTGGTACTTTAAGATCGATAGATTTGACCGCCTGTACAACACCTTCGGCGATCCAGTCGCAGCGGTTAATACCGGCAAAGATATTCACAAGAATGCATTCAACGTTGTCGTCAGACAGCACCAGGTTAAACGCCTTGGTGGTTCGCTCAGGAGAGGCACCACCACCAATATCCAGAAAGTTGGCGGGTTCGCCACCAGCATGCATGATCATGTCCATGGAAGCCATGGCCAGACCGGCGCCGTTGATGATGCAGCCGATGTTGCCATCCAGACCGACATAGCTTAAACCTCGGTCGGCGGCGCGCATTTCACGGGCATCTTCCTGCGACTTATCACGCAGCTCGGCAATATTACTGTGACGATAAAGCGCGTTTTCATCAAAACCCATCTTGCCGTCAACCGCAAGGATGTTGCCTTCTTTGGTCACAACTAGCGGGTTGATCTCCACCATGGTAGCGTCCAGATCGCGCATCGCTCTGTAGCAACCCAACAGGGTGGTCACGGCCTGGTTGATCTGTGACTTGTCCAGGCCCAAACCAAAGGCGATTTCTCGCGCCTGGAAAGGTTGCATGCCTACTGCCGGCTCAACCGCAACCTTGATAATGGATTCCGGTTTTTCAACTGCCAGCTGTTCGATCTCCATACCGCCTTCGGCCGAGGCCACTACGGTCACACTTTCATTTGCTCTATCCAGTACGAAGGCAAGGTAAATTTCGCGATCGATATTACAACCTGCCTCGACGTAGAGCCGGTGGCAGACTTTGCCCTGCGGACCTGTTTGATGGGTAACCAGTTTCTTACCCAGCAGCTCTTCCGCTGCTTTTGATACTTCTTCAGGTGATTTACAGACTTTTACACCGCCTGCTTTACCGCGAGCACCTGAATGAATCTGGGCTTTTACAACCCATACATCACCGCCAATTTCCTGCGCCCTGTAGGCCGCCTGTTCGGGACTGTAAGCCAGCCCACCTGCACCTATCGGAACGCCGTAGTCGGAGAGAATCTCCTTTGCTTGATATTCATGGATATCCATACGACATATCCTCCCAAGAAGTTAATAAATGTTTTAAATATGTTGCGAACAGTCAGAAGAGGAGCTGTTCACAACGGTTAATTACTTACTTTTTGCCGCAATCGCGTCTGCCTGATTAACAATATTTTTTGCCATTCTTTCCGAGGCAATATCGATCATCTTGCCATCAAGCTGTGCTGCGCCTTTACCCTGCTTGGCCGCTTCTTCAAGCGCTTCCAGTACGCGGCGGGCACGAGTCACCTCAGCTTCCGGCGGTGACATAACTTCGTTAGCCAGATCAATCTGCGAGGGATGAATAGCCCACTTACCTTCATAACCCAGAACCGCAACTCGTTTGGCGGCAGCCTTAAAGGCTTCTGGGTCGCTGAAGTCACCGAACGGACCGTCGATTGCTCGCAGACCATAGGCACGGCAGGCGTGAATCATCTGGCTTTGTGCATAGTGCCACTGGTCATTGACTGCGCCTTCGCAATTGTATTCTTCAACCAATCCACCTATGACCGAGGTTCTGGAACGCATGCTGGCCGCATAATCGGCTACGCCAAAGTGGAAGGCTTCAAGTCTTGGACTCGCCTGGGCAATGCTGAACACATTGACGCCGCCCAGGGCAGTCTCAATCAAACACTCGAGACCGATTTTTTTCTTCAGTCCCATCGCAGTTTCAATCTGGGTCACCATCATATCGACTGCATAGACATCCTCAGCGGTACCTACTTTTGGTATCAGTATCGTATCGAGGTTGTCACCGGCCTGTTCCAGGATATCGACGACGTCGCGATACATATAATGTGTATCGAGGCCATTGATACGGACCGACATGGTCTTGTCACCCCAGTCGATATCGTTCAAACCTTCGATGATGTTCTTGCGCGCCTGCTCTTTATCGTCAGGTACTACCGCATCTTCGCAATCAAGAAATACATAGTCCGCATTACTCTTGGCGGCCTTTTCAAACATACCCGGATTGGAACCCGGCACCGCGAGCTCGCTGCGCTGGATACGTGGGCGCGCCTGTTCATATTGGGTAAAACTCATAGCTCTAACCTCTCACTCTTATAATTGTGTAAAAAAAAACGACGCGGTAGTAAGCGTCGTTTTCGTTATAGTTATCCCAAGCGGGCCTGCTTGGTAGAACGCAGGTATTCCTGCGCAGCAGCAACACCGCTTCCCAACTCTATGGGATAGCCCAGATCTTTCATGGCCATTTCAGCACCATTGAGCGGGGTAAGTAACATCAGTTCGTTCATATCACCAAGGTGGCCAATACGAAATGCCTGTCCGGCTATCTTGGCAAGACTGATAGACAATGCCAGGTTGTAGTATTTATAAGCATGTCGAACGACTTCGTTACCATCAAAACCTTCCGGTACTTTGACCGCAGTTACGGTATCCGAATACCACTTTTCATCCTTTGCTATGGGTGACATGCCCCAGGCGGAAACAGCGGCTCGTACCGCATTCGCCATACGGGTATGACGGGCAAAGACATTTTCCAGGCCTTCTTCCATAATCATATCCAATGATTCACGCAGACCGCGCAGCAGGTTCATAGGCGGCGTATACGGGAAAAAGCCGTTGTCGTTGGTTTTAATCATGTCGGCCCAGTCAAAGAAGGTCTTTGGTAATTTGGCATCAGCATGCATAGAGAGGGCCTTGTCGCTGGCAGCAACGATACCCAGACCTGTTGGCAGCATAAAACCTTTTTGCGAACCGGAAACACAAACGTCAACGCCCCATTCAGACATGCGGAAATCAAGCGAAGCAACTGAGCTTACGCCGTCAACAAATAGCAGTGCCGGGTGATTACAGGCGTCGAGCGCCTTGCGGACACCAGCGATATCAGAAGCCACACCGGTTGCTGTTTCATTCTGGGTGGCGAAAACGCCCTTGATTTCATGATTCTTGTCGGCCTCGAGTATCTCGGCATATTTCTCTACCGGTACGCCCTCGCCCCATTCAACTTCCAGTGCCTGTACATCCAGTCCCCAGCGCTGACACATATCAATCCACAGATTGGAGAAGTGTCCGAAGCCAGACATTAATACTTTATCGCCAGGGCTCAGCGTGTTGGCAATAGCTGATTCCCAACCGCCGGTACCGGATGCTGGAAAGATAAATACTCGGCCATCATCCATCTTGAAGACTTTTTTCATATCTTCATAGAGCGGCTTGGTGAATTCAGGCAGGTCCATGGCACGCATATCTTCCTGTTCGACATTCATTGCATTCTGAATACGACGAGGAATATTGGTCGGGCCTGGTATAAACAAAAAGTTACGTCCGGGCATAATTGCAGCCTCCAGGTTAAAAAATTTAAATTAATTAAAAACTTAAAAAGCGAGCCTGAGGCTCAGTAAGAAATTTAATTTTTGGATTATTCTATCCGCACTTAATTAATTATTATTTGCACTAAAACGAGCCGGTGCATTTATAAAGCGAATAATTATAGTTACTTTGTTGCGCAATACTACACACTATAGCGAAATGCTACATTAACTATTAGGAAATAGTGTATGGAAAAGGCGAAGCGGGATCTATTAATCCCTTTCCAGTCAATATGTTGTCGTTTCAAATAGCTATCTTAAGCGACCGATCGAGCGCATTGATCAGGTCTTCAGTGTCTTCGAGACCGATAGAGAGGCGTACCAGGTTGGGCTTTATTCCGGCCTGCTGTCGCTGCTCATCGGTTAATTTATGATGTGTCGTTGTCGCCGGATGAGTAATCGTGCTCTTGGTATCCCCAAGATTGGCCGTGATGGAAAAAATATCGATATTATCAATCAAGCGCCATGCCTGTTCCTGCCCGCCCTGAACCTCGAAACTTACAATGCCGCCATGACCGGACTGTTGCTGACATGACAGCTCATGCTGTGCATGTGAAGACAGGCCGGGATAATAGACTTTGTCGACAGAATTTTGACTGTCCAGCCAACTGGCTATTTGTTCCGCATTGCGGCAGTGCGCCTGCATGCGAATAGCCAGTGTCTCCAGTCCTTTCAGGAAAACCCAGGCATTAAACGGGCTCATGCTCGCGCCGCCGGAACGCAGAAAGCTATAGATATCTTCTCCAAGTAAAGCCTCACTGCCAACGATAGCCCCGCCCAGACAGCGTCCCTGGCCATCGAGGTATTTTGTGGCCGAGTGAATAATCAGGTCGGCGCCGAGTTTAAGTGGCAGCTGCAGGGCCGGCGTACAAAAACAGTTATCCACAATAAGCAAGGCGTCATGGCTATGTGCAATATCGGCCAGCTTCTGGATGTCTGCGATCTGCGTTAACGGGTTCGACGGTGTTTCCAGAAACAACAGTCGTGTAGCCGGAGTAATGGCCTGTTCCCAGGCCGCATAGTCCGTCATGTCAACAAAGCTCGTATTGATGCCGTATTTCGGAAAGATATTTCCGAACAGGTTGACGGTAGTGCCGAAGATACTACTGGACGAGACCATATGGTCACCACTTTTTAACAGGCCCAGCACGGTGCAGAGTATGGCACTCATTCCTGATGCCGTGCCTATGCAGCGCTCGCCGCCTTCCATCACCGCCAGTCTTTCTTCAAACATACGCACGGTGGGGTTGGTGAAACGCGTATAAATATTGCCCGGGCTATCACCTTTAAAGCGCGCTGCAGCCTGGGCAGCATTGTCGAAGACAAAACTGGATGTCGGGAAGATCGGTTCACTATGTTCGTTTTCAGGTGTCCTGACCTGGCCAGCACGCACGGCGCTGGTATTGATTCCGTAATCGGGCTTGTCGCTATCAGATTTCATCACGTCCTCATTCTCGGGTATCACTATTGACCCTGTTGTTATCAATAATTAGCAAGAGTCAGCCCGGCGATGTGATGCTAAGTGAGAGTGGGTAAGTTCTGTTGAAAGGTCGCTCCAGGCGTCCTGCCTTCTCGCGACATACACTCCATCCATGGAGATAACCCGCTCTCAGCTTAGCTAAAGCAGGTTGTCTCTTTAGCGGTATTTTTAAAGCGCCCGCAAGCTGATTTCAAATCGGCGCATGATCTGAAAATAGAGAATATGCGCAGTATTGTCAATTAGATTAAGCCTCTTTTTGTTGAAACATTAAACAGCTAAACTTGCACGGTTGTAATGAACTATACAGGGAGAACTATTTTGACTAATGGCAGCAAGGCCCCGGCAGGCGGAAAAAAGATCACGATTAGGAACGGCGAACTCAAGGTACCGGATAAACCCATCATTCCGTTTATCGAGGGTGACGGCATTGGGCCGGATGTCTGGAAAGCATCAAAACGGGTTCTGGATGCGGCAGTCGAGAAAGCCTATGGCGGCAAGAAGGAGATCAAATGGATCGAGGTCTATGCCGGCGAAAAAGCCAACCAGCTCACAGGCAAATGGTTGCCCGATGAAACGATCGAACAGTGCCGTGAATACCTGGTAGCGATAAAGGGCCCGCTAACCACGCCTATAGGGGGAGGCATACGCTCTCTGAACGTCGCATTAAGACAGATTCTCGATTTGTATGTGTGCCTGCGACCTGTACGCTGGTTCAAGGGCGTGCCTTCGCCGGTAAGGAAGCCGGAACTGGTGGACATGGTGATCTTCAGGGAAAACACGGAAGACATTTATGCCGGTATCGAATTTGAAGCCGGTTCTGATGAGAACGCCAGATTTCTTGAATATTTCAAAGAAGCATTCCCTACCTATTATCGCAAGATTCGTTTTCCGGATTCATGTGGCATTGGCATCAAACCGGTTTCCAGCGAGGGAACACATAGACTGGTTCGTGCTGCTATCAAATATGCCATTCAGAACGGACGGAAAAGTGTCACTTTCGTTCATAAAGGCAACATTATGAAATTCACTGAGGGCGCATTCCGGAACTGGGGTTATGAATTGGCAGAAAGTGAGTTCTCGAATGACACTTACAGCTGGGACATATGGGAACGGACACGCGCTGAGAAAGGGACCAAGGCGGCACAGGAAGAAATGGACAAGGCTACTAAGGACGGCAAAATCCTGATTAAGGATGCTATTGCCGACATTACGCTGCAGCAAGTACTGACACGACCTGCAGAATTCGATGTAATTGCGACAATGAATCTCAACGGCGATTATCTCTCCGATGCTCTGGCCGCGCAGGTCGGCGGTATTGGCATAGCACCTGGTGGGAATATCAACTATGACACCGGCCATGCTATTTTTGAGGCCACCCACGGCACTGCGCCTAAATATGCCAACCTCGACAAGGTTAATCCGGGCTCATTATTGTTATCGGGAGAAATGATGCTGCGCTATCTTGGCTGGACCGAGGCGGCTGACCGGGTGATTAATGCGATGGATAAAACCATTGCACAAAAGATGGTGACCTATGACTTTGCGCGACTGATGGAAGGCGCGACAGAAGTTAAGTGCAGTGAGTTTGCCAGCGCCATGATCGATAATCTTTGATGGCCATGTAACAAGCGTCATGCCTGATAAAGAGCTGATTGCTGAATGCTCGCAGATCATATATGACGGGTTTATACGCTATAACAATTTTTTCCATCGTATTACTCGCCGGGCGAGGACACGTTTCGAACAGCGTGACTGGAAAGGACATCAGCAGGATATTGTTGACCGCGTTGACCTGTATGAAAAATCTGTACGTCGTGTCGTACTGGCTCTGCATAATGTTCTGCACAAACGCGTCGATGACGAAAAATTATGGCATGCCGTAAGAGACTATTTCAGCGAGCGACTGGATGAAGTACCCGATAACGATTTTATAAAAACGTTTTTCAATTCCACAACGCGCCGTATTTTTGGTACCAAGGGTATCGATCCCCAGCTTGAGTTTGTCTACACCAGTCCATCGGATGATTTACAGCTTATCCATGGGCTTAATATTCGCCGCTATCCCTACTGGAGTTCGCTGCAAAAAATATTTGAAACCATTCTGGATGATTTTTCCTTTCGCGTGCCCTATAGCGATCTGACCGGGAATGCAAAAAAAATAACGGCATTGATTGATGACCACGCAAGCAGCAATTTTCCTGCGGATTCCGAATATATCCGCTTTGAATTTATTGATTCATTTTTTTACCAGGCGGCAAGGGCCTATCTGGTCGGAAAGCTGATTTTGAATAACGGTGAGGCGCCAATCGTAATCGCCTTTAAGAATGAACTGGACGGAATCGAGGTAGACGCGGTATTTCTGACAGAAAATGAGATCAGCCTGATTTTTGGCTATACGCGCTCCTATTATTTTGCCGATCCGAATTCGGTCATCGGTGCTGTGCATTTCCTCAAGACTATTCTGCCCAGAAAACCAATTGATGAACTTTATACAGTACTGGGACGCCTGCGTCAGGGAAAGACCGAGCGCCATCGAACCTTTACCACGCACCTGAATAAAACCTGGGACAAATTTATTCATGCTGAAGGCGATACCGGACTGGTCATGATCGTATTCACACTGCCTTCCTATAACCTTGTGTTCAAGGTTATAAGAGACAAGTTTGGCTATCCGAAGACCATCACACGCCAGGAAGTTATAGATAAGTACAAGCTGGTCTCCAAGCATGACCGCGCAGGAAGACTGATTGACACCCAGGAGTTTCTTAATCTTGAATTTCCGGTCGGCCGTTTCTCACGTACTTTGCGCAATGATTTACTCGAGAATGCATCGGAAAGTGTTTCACGGCAGGGCAACCTGCTGTTGTTAAATCGCGTCTATGTAGAGCGACGAGTTCGTCCATTGAACCTCTACATTAATGAAGTATCCGAGGAAGATGCCACTTTTGCGATCATTGATTACGGTCAGGCGATCAAGGATCTGGCCCAGACCAATATCTTTACCGGCGATCTGCTTTTGAAAAACTTTGGTGTCACTGCACATAAGCGAGTGATCTTTTATGATTACGATGAAGTGTCACTGGTTACCGACTGCAACTTCAGGGATATCCCGGAGGCCGATGACTTCGAGGATGAAATGCTGGCAGACACCTGGTACTACGTTTCAGAAAACGACATCTTTCCTGAAGAATTTATTCGCTTTCTGTCGATGAATGACAAACTCAAGTCGGAATTTCTGAATTTTCACAAGGATCTGCTGACCGCTGAGTACTGGCGCGACATCCAAAATCAACATAAAGAAGGCGAAGTATCTCTGGTTGTACCCTACACCTCGACGACGGCGATTGCCCGGGATTTGGAATAAAGACTATTCAATCCTGATGTCATCAACCTTGATGCCCGCGCCTTTGGCAAGTTCGCGCAATATTTCATTTTCAGCCTCGGCTCTGCAGGTATCAGTAAACATACGGTTGATATAAACGGAGATAATAAAAACAGAAATGGCATAAACCAGCATAAAGCCACCTAGAAACGAATGATGTACATCACCTTTTGCAACCAGCATCAGGCATTGCGGCACGATAGCCGGAAAAGAAAAACTCAGATACACCAGCTTGCTTATAGAATAGGTGACCAGGGAGCCGGCAATTAATACAGCAATAAACATTAATAACATGCCATGGTAAAGCACTGAATCTAGTAGCGTCACCGAGCCTTTGGGTATAAAAATAAAACCTGTTAACCCCCACATCGTTCCGGAAATGAAAGCCAGGCAAAGAAAGGCAGAAAACCAGAGATCGATATGTTTGGCATGTTCGTACTTTTGAAATGCGAATGAGACCAGAAACCGAATTACCGTCAGTATCAAAAACAGGACAAACCAGATAGTTAATGAAGTTGAAGGCGCTACAGACTGGAACAGCCAGTACACCAGTATGGAGCCCGCACCAGTGGCGAGATAACTCAGATGGGAATTCTGATAAAGGCGTTCCGTTATTTTTACATCTAGCATATGCTGATTTTTTCCCTTTCCATCTAATGGCCTGAGCCCTGGCCGATCTGACAAATAATTATTTCAGGTTTAACACGTCTTGCATGTCATATAGCCCGGTATCTTTTTCCGCCAGCCACTTTGCGGCGCGCACGGCACCACTGGCAAAAGTCTTTCTGGACGTGGCCCTGTGCGTAATTTCGACTCGCTCACCAGCCATGGCAAACATAACTGTATGGTCGCCGACAATATCTCCGGCCCTTATCGTTTCAAAACCTATCGTCTTGTTGTCCCTTACACCGGTAATGCCTTCACGACCATAAACCGCACATTCCTTCAGGTTTCTGCCTAGTGTTTCTGCTACAACCTCTCCCATGCGAATAGCCGTGCCAGAGGGCGCGTCCTTCTTTTGATTATGATGTGCTTCTATTATCTCAATGTCGGCATCATCGCCGACCACGGCCGCTGCCATTTCCAGTAACTTGAAACAAAGGTTTACGCCGATACTCATATTAGGCGCAAAAACAATACCTATTCTGGATGCGGCCTGTCTGATCTGCCCCTGATCTTCCTGGGAGAGTCCGGTTGTGCCAATCACCATCTTGCAGTTTGCGGCGAGACACTGTTCCAGATTTTTGGGTACCGAGGCGGCCAGGGTGAAGTCGATCATGACATCGACCTGATCGGCTACGGCAGCGATGTCATCACCAATTAATACGCCGTTCCTGCCAATGCCTGCCAATTCACCGGCATCAAGACCCAGCATTGGCGAACCGCTGTATTCAAGCGCTGCAGTCACTTCGACTTTATCAGTTTCCTGACACACTTCGAGAATGGTTTTGCCCATCCTGCCGGCAGCACCACATACACCTACCCTAACCGTCATGATTTTTCCTTAACCGTTTTTTCTGAATTATACATTAATAAATGGATATATATTTAATATGCAAACTTCCTGAAGCAACAAAAAGTCCTGACTTGATGTATTGATTTCGCCCTTTCGGCGAGTTCCTTCTTTTTAAAAAGAAGGAACCAAGAAAACCCTTTCCCGATATCGTTTCCTTTGGATACCTTCGCCCGTTAATGATTTTTCCAAGGTCGCGTAAACAGGACTTCCTGTCCTGGTTACGCTCATTTGAACGTCCTGTTCAAATGACCTTGAAATCAGTTACAGGCTCAGAACGATATAGGGAATCTATCAGGAATAAACGCAGATGAAGAGTATCCATCGTTTACTTAAGCCTTAATGTTTTATTTCAGCATGGGGCGCCTGAGGCAATAAGGCTGAGCTAGTTTGCTCAAACACAAGGCGTGAGCTTTCGAGAATCGGAGCTTACATTTTAGTAAGTGAGAACCGCAGGAAGCGTAACAACGCAGTAGTTGAGTAAACTAACCAGCCTTAACCAGTCATGGAGTCAAAGAACTTCTTAACCCCATCCAACCACGAATGCGCCTGCGGACTATGCTTGGTTCCACCGGACTGCATTTCATCATCAAATTGTTTCAGCAATTCCTTTTGTTTGCTGCTCAATTTAACCGGTGTTTCCACAACTACCCGACAAAGCAAGTCGCCTTTAACTGAATTCCTTACTGAGCGTACGCCCTTGGAGCGCAGGCGGAACATTTTTCCGCTTTGCGTTTCCGCTGGAATCTTCAATTTGACCTTACCGTCCAGTGTTGGCACTTCCAGTTCACCACCCAGTGCCGCCGTTGTGAAACTTATCGGGACATCACAATATAAATCGGTGCCTTCACGGGCAAATATCCGGTGCTCTTTGACACTGATGTGCACATAGAGATCGCCTGCTGGTCCGCTGTTCTCACCAGCCTCACCTTCACCGGAAAGACGTATGCGATCGCCATTGTCGACACCTTCCGGAACCTTAACCGAGATGGTTTTGCTGTCTCTTACCCGGCCCTGTCCGTTGCACGATGCACAAGGGTCCTTGATTATTTTTCCCTGACCACGGCACTGCGGGCAGGTCTGTTGCACAGAAAAGAAACCTTGCTGCATACGAACCTGTCCCTGACCGGCACAGGTAGGACAACTCGCAGGGGTACTCCCTTTTTTAGCGCCGGAACCGCTACATGTTTCGCAGACAATCAATTTTGGGACGCGAATTTTTACAGTGGTGCCGGCAACCGCATCTTCCAGTGAAAGTTCGAGGTTGTAACGCAGATCAGCACCGCGATAAACACGGTCCCTGCCACGGCCACCACCTCCGGCACCAAAGATGTCACCGAAAACGCTGTCAAAAATGTCACCAAACCCGGCACCACCAAACCCACCCGGACCACCGCCAGCACTGGCATCGACGCCGGCATGACCAAACTGATCGTAGGCCGCGCGTTTCTGATCGTCCGACAGGACGTCGTAGGCTTCTTTTGCTTCCTTGAATTTAGCTTCGGCTGAATCGTCTCCTTCATTACGATCCGGGTGGTGCTTCATCGCCAGACGACGATAGGCCTTTTTTATCTCGGCTTCATCGGCGTTCTTCGATACACCCAGTATCTCGTAATAATCACGTTTATCTGCCATGTTGAAACTCTTTATTTTATTTTCGTAATATTCAAATAACTAAACGCAAACAAGCCCGGAGAAGCAGCTGCATACTCCGGGCCGTATTTTTTTATCCGGCAAGCCGAAAAGATGAATCAAACCGCGCGACTATTATTTGTCGTCTTTAACTTCTTCAAACTCGGCATCAACAACATCTTCGTCCTGGCTCGCAGTATTATCAGAAGCTTCTGCAGTCGCTTCTGATTCCGGCGCACCTTGCTGTTCGGCATAGGCCTTCTCGGCCAGCTTGCCGGCAACTTCGGTCAGCTTCGTCGTCTTCTCGGTTATCTCGTCCTTGTTATCACCTTTAACCGCCTCTTCCAGGTCGGCAATCGCTGCCTCGATATCTTTCTTCTCCTGCTCCTCAACCTTGTCACCAAAATCGGCCAGTGACTTGTTGGTGGCGTGGATCATGTTTTCGGCCATGTTGCGTGCCTCAATGAGTTCTTTGGCCTTACGATCTTCCTCGGCGTGTGCTTCAGCATCCTTGACCATGTTGTCGATTTCATCATCAGATAAACCACTGGACGCCTTGATAACAATAGACTGTTCCTTCTCTGTCGCCTTGTCCTTGGCCGATACATTAAGTATACCGTTGGCATCAATATCAAAGCTGACTTCAATCTGCGGAACACCTCTCGGCGCCGGCGGAATATCGCTCAGGTCGAAACGACCCAGTGATTTGTTACCGGTGGCCACTTCTCGTTCACCTTGCAATACATGCACTGTGACGGCAGTCTGATTGTCTTCCGCAGTCGAGAAGGTCTGGTTGGCCTTGGTCGGGATCGTTGTATTCTTGTCGATGAGCTTTGTCATTACGCCACCCAGGGTTTCAATACCAAGCGATAATGGCGTTACGTCCAGTAGCAATACATCCTTAACATCACCACCAAGTACACCAGCCTGGATAGCCGCACCTACAGCAACGGCTTCGTCCGGATTAACGTCTTTACGTGGTTCCTTACCGAAAAAATCCTGAACCTTCTGCTGCACCATCGGCATACGTGTCTGACCGCCGACCAGAATCACATCGGTAATATCTGAAGTCGATAGACCTGCATCCTCGAGTGCAATCCTGCATGGCTCGATGGTGCGCTCGACCAGCTCTTCTACCAGCGACTCCAGTTTGGCACGCGTTAATTTAAGATTAAGGTGTTTGGGTCCAGTTGCGTCTGCCGTGATATATGGCAGGTTGACATCGGTTTGCTGACTGGAAGAAAGCTCAATCTTGGCCTTCTCGGCTGCTTCTTTCAGTCTCTGCAGAGCCAGCGGATCATTGTGTAAATCAACACCATTTTCTTTCTTAAACTCATCGCAAAGGTGATCAATAACGCGTAAATCAAAATCTTCACCACCAAGGAATGTATCGCCATTGGTGGAGAGTACTTCAAACTGGTGTTCACCATCTATTTCAGCGATTTCGATTATCGATACGTCAAAGGTACCGCCGCCGAGATCATACACAGCGATCTTGGCATCGCCACGCTTCTTGTCCATACCATAGGCAAGTGACGCTGCGGTCGGCTCATTGATAATTCGTTTTACTTCCAGACCAGCAATGCGTCCTGCATCCTTGGTTGCCTGACGCTGGGAGTCGTTAAAGTAGGCCGGTACTGTAATTACCGCTTCTTTGACCTCTTCTCCGAGATAGTCCTCTGCGGTCTTTTTCATCTTCATCAACACGCGCGCAGAAACCTCAGGCGACGCCATTTTTTTACCTTTTACCTCGACCCAAGCATCACCGTTATCGGCCTTAACGATCTTGTAAGGTACGAGCTTGATGTCTTTTTGAACTGTGTCTTCATCGAAACGTCGGCCAATAAGTCGCTTCACAGCGTAGAGGGTATTGTCGGGATTGGTCACAGACTGACGTTTGGCCGACTGTCCAACCAGAATTTCATCGTCATCAGTGTAGGCGACTATAGAAGGTGTCGTTCTGCCGCCTTCACTATTCTCAATCACCTTGGCCTTGCCGCCTTCCAGGACGGCAACACATGAATTGGTCGTACCAAGGTCAATGCCGATTATTTTAGCCATTAAATTTCTCCAAAATCTTTAACTATTTGATTTTTATGTATATTTAAAATTACTTAATATATAGATAGATAGGGTTAAGTTCCCTGTTTTCAAGTTATTTTCCGTGATTACTTGGCGACCATCACCATTGCCGGCCTCACCAGTCGTCCATTCAGTTCATAACCTTTCTGCATTACAGTCACGACGGTACCGGACTCCTTGCCTTCAACTTCCTGCATGGAAACAGCTTCATGCAATTCCGGGTTAAATTTTTCTCCTTCCGGCGAAACCTGACTGACACCGAATTTTTCCAGCGCGCTGGTAAACATTTTTAATGTCAGCTCCATGCCTTCCTTCAGCTGTGCTTGTGATTCCGTACTCTCAGCGGCACTCATACCCAGTTCCAGGCTATCCATGATCGGCAAGAGTTCATTAACAAACTTTTCCAAAGCGTATTTATGGGCATTTTCTATATCGCGGGTCGTGCGTTTACGTAAATTTTCCATCTCGGCCCGGGCTCGAAGAGCAGTTTCGAGATGTGTCTGCGACTGTTCCTGTTCTTTTTGCAGAGCGCTCTGCAGTTTTTCCAGTTCATCTGACGGGTTGCCCGCTGACTCAGCGTCAGTTTGCGGTTCAGCGTCATTTGCCGGTGTGGACGACTGTTGCTGTCCGGCAATTTCGTCGTTACCTGTTACTTCTTCTGCCTGTGCAGTCTCATTTTCCTGACCTGACATATCTGACCTCTTAACAATAGACAATACCACCCCTCACCTGTAGAGGCGCTAATTACATCAAATGGGGATTAATTCTTTGAGTTCAAGGCGGCCCCAAGCATTCTGGCAGTGATATCGACGATCGGAATGATCCGATCGTAATGCATCCGGGTCGGGCCGATAACACCCAGAACGCCTAGTATTTCGCCATCCACCTCATAAGGAGATGTAACCACACTGCAATTATCCAGAACTTCATAACCCGATTCTTCACCGATAAATATTTGCATACCCTCGGCATTTATTGCCTGTTCAAGCAAATGCAGGATGTCACGTTTCTGATTAAATGTGTCGAACAGCTTTTTCAGCTTATCGACATGACATAACTCGGCCACGTCCATCAGGTTCGTGTGCCCGGAAAACAACAGGTCATCAGAGCTCATGGCATCCTCGCTGGTCGCGAAGGCGCGCTGGGCAACCTCGATCGCGGTCTGCATAAGCTGGTTGACCTCGTCCTTCATTTTGTTCATCTCATCAATGATCGAATGTCGCACCTGGGTCAGTTCCTTGCCTGCAAACAATTCATTCAGGTAGTTAGATACCTGTTGCAACTCGGCAGGACTGTAATCCTTGGCGGTATTGATAATCCTGTTTTGAATTTCATGATCATTGACAATCAGAATCACCAGAACGCGATTTCCGGACAGGGAGATAAACTCGATGTGCTGCAGGATCGATTTGGTAGTGCGTGGCAGCATGACAACACCTGCGAGCTGGGTTATCTCTGACAGAATGCTGGAGGTGCGCTTCATCAGCTCCGAAAAATCTCCGCTGGGTGTCAGTCCGCGGGCAATTTGTTCAACTTCGGCAGAATTAAGATCATTGATACGCAGCAAATTATCAACGAATAACCGATAGCCTTTGGCCGTAGGGATACGTCCAGCCGAAGTATGAGGCGACTGCAGTAAGCCCAGGTCTTCCAGATCGGCCATGACATTTCGTATCGTAGCCGGGCTCAGATTCAAATCCGAGTCTTTGGCGAGAGTGCGTGAACCGACGGGATTTCCATCCTCGATAAAGTGCTCAACCAATACTTTGAAGAGATGCAAGCTGCGATCGGAGAGCTGTGTAGATTCTGTGCTGGAAGTCATTTAATTAACCTGAAAAACACTATATTTTCGAGAATTTAGCACTCCGGACCCTAGAGTGCAAAACCTA
>CAJIBF010000232.1_pt1 | contig 17552 bp, 17 predicted proteins | sample 9199291 | NCBI WGS metagenome assembly CAJIBF01 (sample SAMEA7708293, study PRJEB35096) | sediment metagenome | biome: marine neritic benthic zone biome [ENVO:01000025]; feature: sediment [ENVO:00002007]; material: shallow marine sediment [ENVO:03000034] sea grass bed [ENVO_01000059] ...
GGCGAAGGCGCCCCTCGATCAGATTGCGACCATACTTGGTTTCCCGGGCAAGATGGGTATGAGCGGCGACAAAGTCTGGGACTGTTACAATGCGGGGGAGGTTGAGGCGATTCGAAATTATTGCGAAACTGACGTATTGAATACCTATCTTGTATACCTGCGTTATGAACTGATTCGCGGCCGCCTGACTGAGTCTGCCTATGAGCAGGAATGCACACTTGTGAGAACTACACTGACCAGTGATTCTCGACCTCACTTGCAGGAATTTTTGCAGGCATGGGAAGCTTGAGTTTATCCCACTAATCTAAGGGGTATGGGGAAACAACGCCGCAAAAGGATCCCGCAGGGTCTTTTTCATACTCAAATAGAAACGCTATCGCATGAGGGGCGAGGCGTTGCCCACATCAATGGAAAAACCACATTTATCGATAATGCGTTGCCCGGTGAAAGTGTTGAATTTCACTATACCGGCAGACGCTCGCGTTTTGATGAAGGCATCGCTGAAAATATAAGTTCACCGAGCAGCGATCGCGTGACACCCAGATGCGCTTACTTTGGTTATTGCGGTGGTTGCAGTATGCAACACATCAGCGCTGCGGCACAGCGCTCTCACAAGCAGCATGTTTTGCTGGAGCAGTTCAAGCATATCGGCAAGCTTGATATTGAACACTTGCTTGAACCATTGACCGGTCCTGAATGGGGCTATCGGCAAAAGGCCAGGCTTGCCGTCAAGCATGTCATCAAAAAAGGTAAAACACTGGTTGGGTTTCGGGAAAAGGGCAGTCCGTTTGTTGCAGACATCTCTCGTTGCGAGGTGTTGCATCCCGCTGTTGGAGACAGGCTTGAAGTCTTGCAGGAGCTGCTTGGCTCATTATCTATCCATGATCGGGTCCCGCAGATAGAGGTTGCCGTCACCGAGGAGACTACAGCACTCGTGTTCAGACACCTGGCACCGTTCACGGATGCTGATATCGAAAAGCTGCAAGGCTTTCAGCAACACTATGATATTCGCATTTATCTTCAACCGGGTGGTTACGATAGCGTGCATCGTTTGGGTGAGACGCATAATGAGGTAATGTCATACAAGCTACCTGATTATGAACTGACATTGGAATTCTTGCCGACTGACTTCACCCAGATCAACAGTGAGATTAATCGCAAGATGATCCGACTTGCGCTTGAACACCTTGCAGCCGGGCCTGAAGATAAGGTCCTTGACCTGTTTTGTGGTATTGGCAATTTTACCTTACCAATCGCAAAGTTTGCCGGACATATAACCGGAATTGAGGGCGATGCAGGTTTGATTGCACGGGCAAAATCGAATGCCGATTCAAATAACCTGTCCAACGTTGATCTTGCAGTTGCCAACCTGGCAGATGAAAACATGGATTATGCTTTCATGCGTTCAACATATAATAAACTCATGATCGATCCGCCGCGAACCGGTGCAAAAGAAATCATTGAGGCCCTGAACTTCAGGTCTATCAAACGCATCGTCTATGTCTCCTGCAATCCTGCAACTCTGGCTCGCGATGCCCGACTGCTAGTGCACGAACAGGGTTACAGGCTTGTTCATGTCGGCATCATGGATATGTTTCCGCATACCGCACATGTTGAATCGATTGCCGTTTTCGAACAAACATGATCTTCATCCGCAATTACGGAATTAATGTATTTCTGTTAATTGTCATTTCGTTGACTGCCTGTTCCAGTCCGCCGCGAGAGTCGATCGCATTCGGCTTAAATACCGCACCGGTGACACTGGATCCGCGTTATGCGACGGACGCTGTATCGTACCGTATCACTCGCCTTATATATCGCAGCCTGGTTGATTTTGATTCGCATTATGAAGCGATTCCGGACCTCGCCAGTTGGCAGCAATTAGCGCCTAATCATTATCGGTTTCAACTGGGTAACAATGGCAGAGTGTTTCATGATGGCACACGTTTGACATCGGAAGATGTTAAAGCCACCTATGAATCAATACTTGAATCAGTGCAGGCTTCACCACATCGGGGTTCGGTTGAAATGATAGCGTCTATTGAAGTCATTGATGAGGATACCCTGGACTTTATTCTCAGCATAAATGACCCGTTGTTTCCTGGTCGGTTGGTGATTGGTATATTGCCTGCCAGGCTTATTGATAAACAACACGCGTTTAACCGTGACCCTGTTGGCAGTGGGCCCATGCGTTTCAATCACTGGCAGGATGAATCACGCCTTAGCCTGACACGCTTGAGAGACGGGCAATTAATCGATCTGATTACCGTTAAAGATCCGACGGTCAGGGTACTGAAGCTCTTGCGTGGTGAGATAGATATTATCCAGGGTAACCTGGCACCGGAAATGGTAAGTTGGCTAAAAAAACAGGACTCGGTGATAGTCACGCAGGAACAGGGAAACACGTTTACCTATATCGGGTTTAACCTCGAAGACAATGAAACGGCACAGCCGCAGTTGCGACGAGCAATAGCCCATGCCATTGACCGCGAGGCTATCATTCATTATGTCATGAGCGATACCGCCAGGCTTGCCGGGGCCATGCTTCCGCCGGCTCACTGGGCCGGTCACCCGGGATTAAATGGGATCGAATATGATCCGGATGAGGCGAGCCGCTTATTGAAAGAACTCGGCTATACCAGTTCAAGCCCGTTACGATTGGTTTACAAGACTTCCAACAATCCTTTTCGATTGCGGTTGGCAACGGTCATTCAAAGCCAACTGCAAGCTGTTGGTATAGTTGTTGAAATACGCAGTTATGACTGGGGCACATTCTATGCCGATATCAAGTCCGGCCGTTTTCAAATGTTTAGCCTGTCCTGGGTTGGACTGAAGATGCCTGACATCTTTCGCTATGTCTTTCATAGTCAATCGGTGCCGCCACAGGGCGCGAATCGCGGACGCCTGTTCGATGTCCGCACTGATGCGCTCATCGAACAGGCCGAGTCCCAATCATCAGTATTACAACAGGCGATTTACTATAGAAATCTTCAGGCACATTTGCTGGATATCCTGCCGTATATCCCGTTATGGTATGAAGATAATGTGATGGCAACCGGTCAAGCAGTGCAGGGGTATACTTTACACGTGGATGGTAACCTTGATGCATTGAATCAGGTCGAGAAAATCAGACAGCTATGAACAGGGTAGCAAGACATATAACTATATCACTGAGCGAACAGCGACTTTCATTATGCGCGGGTGACAAAGTCGTGAAGCAGTTTCCCGTTTCGACCGCATTGAATGGCCCAGGAGAAGTAATGGACAGTGAATGCACTCCCCGCGGTGAGCATATGATTGCAGAAAAGATCGGCGCAAACTGTCTGGAGAATACGGTTTTTGTAGGACGCCTGCCAACCGGTGAGATGTATGAGCCTGCATTGCGGGAATTACATCCAGGGCGCGACTGGATCCTGACCCGGATCCTCTGGCTGGAGGGTGTTGAAGCAGGCCGTAACAAGGGTGGCAATGTCGATACTTATAATCGATATATCTATATTCATGGTTCGCCAGACGATGTAGAGATGGGTTGTCCCGGTTCGCATGGTTGTATACGTATGAGTAATAAAGACGTCGTCGAACTTTTTGAGCTGGTTGAAGCCGGTGACCGGGTGACAATCCATGAAGGATAGGGAAGCCAAGCTGGAGAGATCGGCTTCGACCTATGAACGTATTGGTGGCGAAACAGGATTGAAGAAGCTGGTCGATGTTTTCTATGATGCAATGGAGACAATGCCGGAAGCCCGCGAGATTCGAGACCTGCATCCCAAAGATCTCAGAAGCGCGCGCGAAAAATTTTACATGTTTCTAAGTGGCTGGATGGGTGGTCCGGACCGCTATATAGCTGCATTCGGGCATCCACGCTTGCGCGCACGACATCTGCCATTTCCAGTTGGAGAAAAGGAACGCGATCAGTGGTTGATGTGCATGCAAATCGCATTGGATTCGCTAGATATTGATAAGGTAATGAAGCAACAGTTATTGGCCTCTTTTACACAAACGGCAAACCATATGATGAATGTTGAATGAGTCTGGCAAACATTAGTTTATGAATGATATGCCGAGACAGATGGTGGCGATGCGGCTTTACCAGCAAGGGCAACCCTTAAAGCTGGAGTCCTGTCCTGTACCTGTGCCACAGGCAAATCAGGTTTTAATCAAAATAACTGCCTGCGCTGTTTGTCGTACCGATCTGCATGTTTGTGATGGCGATTTAACTGAGCCAAAATTACCACTGATACCGGGTCATGAAATTGTTGGCACCGTCGTCAGCTGTGGTGAGGAAGTGAAGGGACTATGCCAGGGTGATCGAGTCGGTGTGCCATGGTTAGGATTTACTTGCGGCGATTGCGACTATTGTCGTTCTGGCAGAGAAAATCTCTGCGATAAGGCGCAGTTTACCGGTTATCAGATAGACGGTGGCTATGCCGAGTATACGGTCGCACATCAGCACTTTGTTTTTCCATTGAATAATTCGATGTCGGATGAAGAAGTGGCACCATTACTCTGTGCAGGACTGATTGGTTATCGCTCTTACCTGATGACAGGCGGTGCGAAATGTTTGGGTATATATGGTTTTGGTGCAGCTGCGCACATCATTGCACAGGTCGCCTTGCAGCAAGGACGTGAGCTATATGCCTTTACACGACCCGGCGATATCGACGCACAGAAATTTGCAACAAAGCTCGGTGCAAAGTGGGCAGGCAATGCCGACGAACTTCCTCCCGAAAAGCTCGATGCCGCCATTATTTATGCGCCGGTCGGTGAACTGGTGCCATTATCTCTAAAAGCATTAAAAAAAGGCGGCATAGTCGTTTGTGCCGGCATTCACATGAGTGATATTCCAGCGTTTCCCTATGACATACTTTGGGGTGAACGTACGATACGTTCAGTCGCAAACCTGACACGGCGTGACGGCGAGGAATTTCTGGCACTGATTGATAAGCTCGATATTCATACCGAGGTAACGACCTTTCCGCTGGCCGAGGCAAATACCGCGTTGAATAAATTACGTAGTGGTGAGCTGCAGGGTGCGGCAGTGTTGATTAACGATGAGGGTTGATACAGTCCGGTAGTGATCATCAATTTCTCACTTGTCTTTAAAGCTCAAGTTGCGCGGGTGAGATCAGAATATTGAACTGTTCACACCATATCACCACTGATTTGTAATCGGAGAAATTGATACCAGCCGGCACAGGGTAGTTCTGACTACCGGAAAAAGCCTTCAAACGACCCAGGTCAATATACATCGTGTCCTGCACGCGTGACTGCGGCGTTATTACCTGATCAGGCACGAGGTAAACATGGAATTTAGGCCCCGGTCCAACCTCAAAATCCTGTCCCAGATGCAGCAGGTCTCGATACAGTGTTACTTCCCCTTTACCATAATGGATCGGATCGGCAGGATCGGCATGAATAAACTGGCCCGATGCCACCAGTTCACGATCCTCTTTTGCGGAGACCATTTCATTCAGTTCCGGCGGAGGAAACAAATAAGGAAAGACAACAATCCCAAGCCCAAAACCGGCGCCTGCTCCAAGTAATAAACCCAGGATACCCCCGCCAATAAAACTGAACAGAAGTTTTTTCGTAGACTGATCCATAATGGCCTGCCAGCAGTTTAAGTATGTATTGATGGTAAAGTATCGGCATGACAATATGAAGACGCATTGCTATGGAACGTATCCCCGAACCCGAACTGATGACCGAAGTCGAGCAGGCCAAGGCCTATGCTGATGCAGACTTCGAAGAGCCGCATAATCATTTTATTCAACTGCTAGGCGAACACTTTACCGGTATTCTGCCGTCGCAGGGCAAGGCCGTTGATCTGGGCTGCGGTGCTGCCGATATCAGTATCCGCTTTGCCCGTGTTTTCCCCGATTATGAAATTGACGCGATAGACGGTTCTGAAGCCATGCTGGACCAGGCCAGGCTGGCTCTGGAGTCTGTTCAAACAGAGATATCTTCACGTGTGCATCTGCATGCAGCACTGTTACAGGATGTTTCATTGGCTGAACAGGACTACACGTTGATATTTTCGAACTCGCTTTTGCACCACCTGCATGACCCACAGGTGCTTTGGGATTGCCTGAAGACGGCAACCGTCAATCCGAAAATTTTTATCATGGACCTGATGCGTCCCGCGAATGAACAACAGGTTGAAACCCTGGTAGAAACTTATGCGAGTAACGAACCTGAAGTCCTGCAGCGCGACTTCAGAAATTCTCTAAAGGCGGCATTTACGCCGGATGAAGTCTTGCTGCAAGTAAGGACCGCAGGTATCAAAGGTCTTGACGTAGATGCTGTTTCCGATCGCCATCTTGTTATTAGCAGTTCAGCAAACCCTGACTGATAGACATAAAAAAACCGGAGACTGATTGCTCAGCTCCGGTTTTTGTTGAGCCTTATGGCTGATTAAGAGACAGCTTCCTTGGTCGTTTGCACTATCACAGACGCAACCTGGTAAGGGCAGGCATTGGATGCCGGGCGCCTATCTTCCAGGCGGCCTTTCCAGCCATCTTCAACAGTACCAATTGGGATACGAATCGAAGCGCCACGATCAGAGACGCCGTAGCTGAACTGATCAATAGACTGTGTTTCGTGTTTACCGGTAAGGCGCTGATCGTTATGCGCGCCGTAAACGCCGATATGACGCATAACGTTTTTACCGAACTCTTCGCATATCTTGGTAAACACACCTTCATCACCACCGTCACGCATCATCTGGTTGGAAAAGTTGGCATGCATGCCGGAACCATTCCAGTCAGTATCACCCAGCGGTTTCGGATGCCACTCAATAGCCAAGCCGTATTTTTCAGCGGTGCGTTCCAGCAGGTAACGTGCGACCCAGGTTTCATCACCGGCACGTTTTGCACCCTTGGCAAATACCTGGAATTCCCATTGACCGGCGGCCACTTCGGCGTTGATACCTTCCACGTTCAAACCTGCTTCGAGGCAGAAATCCAGATGCTCTTCAATGATTTCCCGACCGTAGGCGTTTCTCGCACCGACTGAGCAGTAGTAAGGGCCCTGTGGACGCGGATAGCCGGCATGTGGAAAGCCCGGCGGCAGGTTGGTATCCGGATTCCAGAGAAAGTATTCCTGTTCAAAGCCGAACCAGAAATCAGTTTCGCCTTCATCTTCTTCAATTTTGGCACGGCCATTGGTGACATGTGGCGTGCCATCCGCGTTCAGTACCTCAGTCATGACCAGGTAACTGTCTTTGCGATCGGGGTCGACATAGATGGCAACCGGTTTTAGCAAACAATCTGAAGCACTGCCATCGGCTTGCTGTGTCGAGCTGCCATCAAATGACCACATCGGGCAATCTTCCAGTTTACCGCTGAAGTCCGTAACTACCATTGTCTTGCTGCGACAGCCCTGCGTAGGCAAATCCCCGTCCAGCCAAATATATTCCAACTTACTTTTCATGATTTGATCGCTCCTCCAAATTTTCTTAAATAAACAGACTGAAGCCTTTCTAGGTGAGATTGCTCTTTTGCAATATGTATTCCAATACGATGACGCTTGAAAAGATTGCGCTCAACAGGCGGGACAAATTTGAGAAAGTTAAATTTTTATAATAAAAAACAGTAAGTTGAAAAATCTTGCTGACAGTCGCATATTGAAAATTGACCCATTGTCAGGCTTTAACAGGAAGAGATTAAATAATTAAATGCACCAAAAAAGTGCTATAAAATGGTACTTATGCTTTATTATGGTGCGGCTTGATAGTGTTCACCATTCCTCTTCGAGGTAGCGAACCAATTCCGCGCAGCCCGGCATGCGCCTCTCAACATCTTTCTCCAGGCATTGCATGGTTACGCGCTCAAGTAGATCAGGTACTGTAACGCTGGTCAGGCTCGATGGAGACGGCGGCTCCTCATTTTGTATCTTATCGATCATGGCACCGACGGTCTCGACGTCATAAGGAGCACGCCCTGCCAGGATCTCAAACAGCACGGTGCCCAGGCTGAAGACATCGGTTCGGTGATCAATATCCGGGTCTCGTCTGATTTGTTCCGGAGACATATAGGTAATAGTGCCCTGCAACTTTTCTTCGTCGGTAATTGTAGAAACCGCCTGTTTTCCATCCAGCGTCGTGTCTTGCTCTGTTTCATCCACGTTCTCACCCCTTTCATTCCAGACCTTGGATAGGCCCCAGTCCATTAGCAGGACTTCACCGTAGGGACCGACCAGGATGTTTTCCGGTTTTATATCGCGATGGATGACGCGATGGCTATGCGCATAGTCGAGGCCATGTGCAATCTGGATGATAACGTTGATGAGCTGTTTTAAATCGTAACGTTCACGGAAATCCAGAATTTCGCGCAAGGTATAGCCGTGAACCAGTTTCATCGTGAAATAGATTTGCCCGTGCGAGTTACGTCCAAGCTCATAGGTGGGCACGGTGTTTGGATGCTGCAGCAGAGCGCTGACGCGTGCCTCTCTCAGGAAGCGTTTTTGTTCTATCGGATCATCAGCAATTTCCGGCTTCAGGCTCTTGTAACAGACTATTCTGGAAAGATGTAAGTCCTTACATGACTGGACGATCGCCTTGCCGCCGCGGGCGATGGTCTTGAAATACGCATAGCGCGTCGCAGGGTTAATCTGTTTTGGTAATGGTGCATCCGTGTGTTCCAGATATACCATTGCATATTCATCGGCAGGCGGTTCCGGGAAGCTTGTCATAGGTCCAAATTCGGTTTGAGTTGTTGTCTGTTATCGGTAATAAAAATGCTCAAAAAGATGTCTAGAGCTTCATGCTTAAGCTAGTTATACTCGACGTCCAGAGCAAATACAAAGATTCAGTTTCCGTCCCCCGGATGACTGTTTTTGTATCAAAAATTTGTCTGTGTTTACAACAATATAAGACACAACGGTAAAGACGGAGGAGATAAAGATGTCCGAAAAAACCATGAAACTATTGTCAGATCACGAGGTTAAGTTCGTCGATCTGCGTTTCTGTGATACTCGCGGTAAAGAACAGCACGTCACCATTCCTGCCACCGAGATCAGTAAAGAATTCTTTGATGAAGGCAAGATGTTTGATGGTTCTTCTATCGCGGGCTGGAAAGGTATTAATGAATCTGACATGGTCCTGATGCCAGAAGATGAAACTGCCGTCATGGACCCGTTCTATGATGATTCGACACTGGTAATTCGCTGTGATGTACTCGAACCTGCGACGATGGAAGGTTATGAACGCGACCCGCGTTCGCTGGCCAAGCGCGCTGAGGCCTACCTGAAGTCTACGGGTATTGCCGACACCGCTTATTTCGGACCAGAACCGGAATTTTTTATCTTTGATGACGTGCGCTGGGGTGACGAGCTGCACTCTGCTTTTTATGAAGTTGATTCTGAAGAAGGTCACTGGAATACAGACCGTATCAGTGAAGACCCGAATATTGGTCACCGGCCCGGCGTCAAGGGCGGTTATTTCCCGGTACCGCCGGTTGATTCCTGCCAGAATATTCGTTCTGCCATGTGCACCGTGCTGGAGGAGATGGGGGTGAATGTTGAGGTGCATCATCATGAGGTGGCGACGGCTGGCCAGGGCGAGATAGGCACTAAATTCAATACACTGACACGAAAAGCAGACGAATTATTAATACTGAAATACGTTGTACAAAATGTCGCTCATAACTTTGGCAAGACGGCGACTTTTATGCCCAAACCACTGGTTGGCGATAACGGTAACGGTATGCATGTCCACCAGTCACTGGCGAAAGGTGGAGAAAACCTGTTTGCCGGGGACAAATACGGTGGCCTTTCTGATCTGGCGCTCAACTATATTGGCGGTATCTTTAAACATGCGCGCGCCCTGAATGCGTTTACCAATTCCAGTACCAACAGCTACAAGCGACTGGTACCGGGCTTCGAGGCACCAACCCTGCTGGCTTATTCGGCACGAAACCGATCTGCATCCTGCCGTATTCCCTGGGTTTCCAGCCCAAAGGCGCGCCGAATCGAAATCCGCTTCCCTGATTCCTGTGGCAACTCGTATTTTACATTCTCGGCGATGATGATGGCCGGGCTTGATGGCATTCAAAACAAGATCGACCCGGGTGAAGCCTTTGAAAAGGATCTGTATGACCTGAGCTGGGAAGAGGAGAAAGACATACCGACCGTATGCTCTTCACTGGATCAGGCACTTGATGCACTGGATAATGACAGAGAGTTTCTGACCGCAGGCGGTGTCTTCACTGATGGTATGATCGATGGTTATATCGAGTTGAAGATGGACGAAGTAACACGTTTCAGAATGACAACGCATCCTGTCGAATTTGACATGTATTATTCATTGTAATTTTGAGCAGTGCTTCATTAAAAAAGCCCCCGTTTGGGGGTTTTTTTTTGAACCCGATATTCCGGTATCGTGTCACAATATTAATTGTTAGAAGATAGGATGCTTATGAAAAGCTTTTTATTGCCGTGCCTGTTGTTGTCACTATCACTGAGCGCAGAAACAGTTTATAAGTCTGTGGATGCAGAAGGTAATGTCATATTTTCTGATCAGCCCTCGGCTGGTGCTGAAGAAATACAGGTGCGTCAACCTGATGTTTTGCAAACAGAGCCACTAAAACTGCAGGATTCTTCTACAGAAAGGGCGGCTGAATCCCTAGTGCCTTATACCGAACTGGCTATCCGGCAGCCAGCAAATGATTCAACAGTGCATAGCAATCCGGGCAATCTGGACGTCGCGGTAATACTGCTGCCAGAGTTACTCGATACGCATCAGCTGCTACTGGAAATGGATGGCAAATCAATAGCCAGCGGGGCGGCCAAACAGTTTCAATTGGCCAATATAGACCGCGGTACCCATGACCTGGTTGTGCATGTTGTCACTGCAGAGGGAAAAAAACTAATCAGCTCAGACCCGGTGACCGTGCATTTACGGCGCCATAGCAAATTATCGGCGAGAGGTAATGGTGATAACCCTACTGTCACTCCATTGAACCCTCCCAGGGGAAGTCCGGAAGGAACGAGTGTCGTCCCGGGAGGAATCAGTCCAACAAACCCGTCAGCAGCGCAGACCAACCCTGAGCAGCTGCCACCTCCGTCACTCTAGGTGATTGGCGATAACGTAACAATGAGGTATTCTCGGATGATGAACAGGTTGCTTGTATTGTCACTATTAATCTTCACTGGCAGCGTTTTTGCCGAAACGGTTTACAAAACCGTGGATGAACAGGGCAACGTTATATTTACAGATAAACCTTCCGATAGCGCCGAAGTCATTCAGCTGCAGGAAATACAAACGATAGAAAATCCTAATCCACCCACATACAAACCTCCATCAAATACTTCCAAGGACGATGCCGAAGAGAGTATTTATCAGGCCTTCTCGGTCGTCAGCCCGCCTGAAGGTGAAGGCTACCGAAATAACGCCGGTAATGTAGACATCCAATTATCACTGGTACCTGAGTTACGTCGTGGTCATACCGTGATAGTCATGATGGACGGTAATGAAATTTCAGAGGGTGGTGCGCTGTCAGTTTCTTTGCAAAACGTCGACCGCGGTACGCACAGTATTTCAGCCAGGGTCGTCGACGCAGGTGGTAAGACCCTGATCTCGACCTCCAGCAGTTTTTCATTATTGCGCGTTAGCCAATAGCTAAATCTTCAGGCCTGATTCCGGGCCGATTTTTCTTACAGTATTAATTCAAATTCATATATTTGGTGCAGATGCCCGTATGGTCTGCTTCTTGCTGTATTCACACTGATAATTCAGAAACATAATAATCTTAATTATAAGTTATTGATATTAAATATTATTTTTATATAGGTATTATTTAATCTAAATGAGCTGATGAAAAACGCACTAAAACAGTGCAATATTGCGCACATAATGAGCTTTGGTAACGGTACAGCGGAACGGATCATTGATCATCTATCAACGGCAATACTGCTGTTAGATGGTGATTTGCGTTTGAAATGTATCAATGCCGCCGGTGAGAGCATGCTGTCGGTAAGCAGTAACCGTGTTGAGGGTATGACGGCAAAGGAAATCTGGCCATCCTCTTCATACTTTAACCGCGCGATAGGTAAATCGATTGAGACAGGCGCCACGCGCATCGAGCGAAGTGTCGACATCGATCTCAATGAAGCACGCAGCATCAAGGTAGATTGCATGATAACGCCAATACTGGAAGAAGAGTTTCCAACGGAGATCCTGGTTGAATTAACAGATGCAAATGCCTATGAGCGGGTTATCAATGAAGAAAACCAGAAGACCGTGCAGGAAGCAGCAAAGGAATCGGTTCAGGGAATGGCCCATGAAATAAAAAATCCGCTTGGCGGTATTCGCGGTGCGGCACAGTTACTTGAAGCGGAACTCAATGACGACGGCTTAAAGGAATACACGCAGATCATTGTCAACGAAGCTGACCGACTAAGAAATTTTATAGACAGGATGCTATCGCCAAGCAAAACGTTTGGAAAAACAGAGATGAATATTCACGAGGTACTTGAATATGTCGTTTCTGTTGTGCGTGCAGAAAACTCACATGCGCTAAACATCCGTAAAAACTACGATCCCAGCATTCCTTACATCAAGGCCGATCGCGAACAAATTATTCAGGCCATACTGAATCTGATTAGAAATGCGGCACAGGCCATCGATAACACCGGAACAATAACATTAAAAACACGTATACGTCGCCAGGTAACCATCCAGAACAAACTGAACAGGCACGTCATCGTTCTGGAAATTATTGATGATGGGCCGGGCATTCCACCGGAAATCGAGGCGGGCGCCTTTTATCCAATGATTACCGGTCGACCCGAGGGCACCGGTCTTGGCCTGACCATAGCACAACAGATCATTCAATCTCATGGTGGTTTAATCAATTATGAAAGAGAAAATGGCAATACCTACTTCACAATTCTCTTACCCATTGAAGAACAGGCCGATGGTGAGTAAACAGCATGTCTGGATAGTGGATGACGATAAGTCCATCCGCTGGGTACTTGAGAAGGCATTGCAGAAATCTGATGCCAATATTGAAAGTTTTGCAAAACCCGAAGATGTATTGAAGCGTCTGAACACGGAGCAGCCAGACGTTATTATTTCAGATGTGCGAATGCCTGGTATGGATGGAATTACCCTGCTGGATAAAATCAAACAGGTCGCACCGGATATTCCGGTTATTATCATGACAGCCTACTCGGATTTGGACAGGGCTGTTTCCGCGTTTCAGGGCGGCGCCTTTGAATATCTCTCCAAGCCTTTCGACGTGGATGAAGTTGTCAGCCTGGTCAAACGGGCAATTACGCATAAGCAGAAACACAGGTCTGACTATGACAGTGATGAACAGGTCATAAGCTCACCTATCATTGGCTCTGCCCAGGCCATGCAGGAAGTATTCAAGGCAATCGGCCGTCTGTCAGGTTCCAATCTTACCGTTCTGATTACCGGAGAATCGGGCACTGGTAAGGAACTGGTAGCGAGTGCATTGCACGCACATAGTCCACGCGCAGATCAGCCATTCATAGCCATCAACACAGCTGCCATTCCAAAAGACTTGCTGGAGTCTGAACTGTTCGGACATGAGAAGGGAGCTTTTACCGGGGCTACTGCGCAAAGGCGAGGGAGATTCGAGCAGGCTAATGGCGGCACGCTGTTTCTTGATGAAATAGGTGATATGCCGGCAGAACTTCAGACAAGACTGTTACGTATTCTTGCTCAGGGCGAGTTTTACCGGGTAGGCGGTCATATACCGATTCAGGTTAATGTCCGTGTCATCGCGGCTACACATCAAAATCTTGAACAGCTGGTTAAAGAAGGAAAGTTCAGAGAGGATCTGCTGCATCGACTGAATGTGATCCGCGTGCATGTGCCGTCTTTGCGAGAGAGAAGTTCCGACATCGTTGAACTCGCGCAACATTTTCTAGGCATTGCTGCAGGTGAACTTAACGAAGAAACAAAACATTTACTGCCGGAGACAAAGGCCTACCTGAGTAATTTGCCATGGCCTGGTAACGTGCGGCAACTGGAAAACTTTTGCCGTTGGGTAACAGTCATGGCCTCGGGTCGAGAGATACATATCGATGATCTGCCTCCGGAATTGAAAACGGATACCGCTGTAACCGAGAATTCAGACGAGTGGGAAACCAGTTTCCGGAGATGGGTTGAGTCGAGCCTTATGAATGGTGATTCCGAGTTGCTAACTAACGCGGAGCCGCGTTTCGAAACGATTCTCATTGAAGAAGCTCTAAAGAAAACCGGTGGTCGCCGACAGGATGCTGCCAAGCTGCTCGGTTGGGGCAGAAACACGCTGACTCGCAAAATTAAACAGCTCGACCTTGATGTCTAGTTACGAAACCAGTTTATATTAGCTTTATCTATTGATAACTTTTCATCATCCGGAATGGTAATAGCAAAATCGATTCGGAAGATACGGGGCGTTAACAAAGACTGAATAGCTACTGCACTTGCAGCCATTCAGCAACCTGCCTGGCGTAGTAGGTTAATATGCCGTTTGCGCCTGCCCGTTTACAGGAGAGCAGGGATTCAAGCACGGTGCTTCGTTCATCCAGCCAGCCATTTTGAGCAGCGGCCTTCAACATCGCATATTCACCGCTGACATGATAGACGAATGTAGGCCTGTTGAACGTGGTTTTGACACGTTGCACGATATCAAGATAGGGCAAGCCCGGTTTTACCATGACCATGTCTGCGCCTTCGTTAATATCCAGTGATACTTCATTTAGTGCTTCATCGGAGTTGGCCGGGTCCATTTGATATGTATATTTATTGCCACTACCGAGATTACCGGCAGATCCTACCGCGTCCCGAAATGGACCATAAAACGAGGATGCGTACTTGGCGGCATAAGCCAGGATTTTCGTGTTCCTAAACTCTTTGTTTTCCAGTTCGGCTCTAATCGCACCTATACGTCCGTCCATCATGTCGGATGGCGCTACAATATCGGCCCCGGCGTGCGCGTGAGACAGAGCCTGTTTTACCAGAACAGAGACTGTTTCATCATTCAATACGTAGCCTTCTTCATTGGTCAAACCGTCCTGTCCGGAAAGGGTATAAGGGTCAAGCGCAACGTCGGTGATGATGCCCAATTCAGGAAATTCTTTTTTTAGTTGCATCACCGCGTTCTGTACCAGTCCCTCCGGATTCCAGGCTTCATGTGCTTCATCACTTTTTTTACTATTGGCAATAACCGGGAATAGCGCAATCGCAGGAATACCTAGACTGACCAGTTTTTCAGCTTCGGCCAGCAGCTGTTCCATACTCAGGCGTGAGATGCCTGGCATTGAACTGATTTCAATCTGCTGGTCCTGTTCTTCGGCAAGAAAGATCGGATAGATCAAATCGTCTACCGAAAGCCTGTGTTCACGCATGAGACGTCGGGAAAAATCGTCACGGCGCATGCGTCTAGGACGGGTCATTGGAAAGCTTCCGGATTCATGCTGTTTTATCATTTTTTTACTGAATTAGTGTTGTTAGTCGGGGTCAGAACACGTTATATAACGGATTACTGAAACTTTCAAAGAAGCCAGCATAAAACAATGCCTCAAGTTGAAGATTTTATAACTGATAATCAGTCGCTATTACGGCTCGGCACTTTTTTCCTGCTGCTGGGCCTGTTCTTATTGCTGGAGCAACAATGGCCGAGACGAGTCAGGGTAAGCACATCGGTAAACAGGTGGTATTCCAATTTTGGGCTTTTATTCCTGAATATTATTGCCGTAAGACTGCTGGTGCCGCTTGCTACGTTTGAAGCTGCCCTGATTGCCGCAGACAACAACTGGGGAATTTTCAACCTGTTGGGACTGCCGGTGATTGTCAACCTTATCGCCAGCATCGTCGTGTTTGATCTGTTGATTTATATTCAGCATGTCGTCTTTCATCGGATATCATTTTTATGGCGTATTCATCGTGTACACCATACGGATATCGAGTTTGATGTGACAACAGGTGTTCGTTTTCATCCGCTTGAGATCGTTTTATCGCTGTTATATAAATTGACAGCTGTGATTGTTTTCGGACCTGCGGCATTTGCCATAATTGTTTACGAGATCCTGCTTAACGCGGCGTCTCTGTTTACACATAGTAATGTCAGGCTGAAGCAAAAAGCTGATGCTGCGATACGCAAGATCATCGTGACACCGGATATGCATCGAGTACATCATTCTGTGCTCAGACAGGAAACAGACAGTAACTTTGGAAATATTTTTTCATGCTGGGACAAGCTGTTCAAAACTTATCGCGCCCAGCCGCAGGGCGGTCACGATAATATGATTATTGGTCTGGACAAATTTCGGGAAATGAGTGGCGAAAAACTGATGCAGTTATTGAAACTGCCTTTTATAAGAACAGGTGATTTATGAATGTGGAAAATGCAGTATTGGAGCGCTATTCCGCCGGCGCAAGTGATAGGCAGGAAGCACTGTGTTGTCCGGTTGACTATCAAACAGACTTACTAAAGTTGTTGCCGGAAGAAATCATAGAAAAAGATTATGGCTGTGGCGATCCATCGCGTTACGTGCGTGCCGGAGACACCGTACTCGATCTGGGTAGCGGCAGTGGCAAGATCTGTTACATGGCCGCCCAGCTTGTTGGTGAAACCGGGCAGGTTATTGGCATAGATATGAATAATGACATGCTGGAACTTGCCAGGAAATACCAGCAGGAGATGGCTGACAGGATTGGCAATGATCGCGTGAAGTTTCTGAAAGGTAAAATTCAGGATCTCGCACTTGATGTTGAAGCAATGGAACAATGGCTGCAGGACCACCCGGTCAGCAGTGCTGCTACACTGGTTGAGCTTGATAAATGGAAAGCTGAACAACGCCGTGGCAAACCTTTGGTCGAGGATGCTACGGTTGATCTTGTGATTTCGAATTGTGTTTTGAATCTGGTCAGCGATGTTGAAAAACAGCAACTCGTAGATGAAATATATCGCGTGGTTAAACCTGGTGGACGTATCGCTATCTCTGATATCGTCAGTGATGAAATAATACCGGATCGCCTTAAGGCAGATGAACAACTCTGGAGCGGCTGTATCTCCGGTGCTTTTCATGAACTGGAAATGTTGCAAATGTTTCGGCAGGCTGGTTTTGTCGCAATCAGTTATGATAGATGGTCGTCGGAACCGTGGCAGGTAGTTGAAGGTATCGAATTCAGAGCAGTTACTTTGACGGCCATCAAACCGGAACTTACCGGGCAAGTCGATAAGGGCCATGCCGTTATCTACCGCGGGCCTTATGCTGCTATCAGCGACGATGAGGGTAATGAATATCCGCGCGGAGAGAGAATGGCGGTATCGGAAGCGGTCTTTTTGCGTCTGGGACAAGCGCCGTTTAAAGATGACTTTATCTGCATCGAACCCGTATCAACATGTGCAGCAACAGAATGGAATGCACCTGCAGGTACCCGGCGCGAGGCATCTGAAACCAAGGGGGCCAGGCATGCTAATATAAATCAGCAGTCTCCCTGTTGCTGATGCACATAACATATAGGATAAAAAGAAATGACAGCAAAGATTATTGATGGGAAGGAAATTTCACTGATTGTACGTGAAGAGTGGAAA
>CAJIBF010000005.1_pt1 | contig 17414 bp, 13 predicted proteins | sample 9199291 | NCBI WGS metagenome assembly CAJIBF01 (sample SAMEA7708293, study PRJEB35096) | sediment metagenome | biome: marine neritic benthic zone biome [ENVO:01000025]; feature: sediment [ENVO:00002007]; material: shallow marine sediment [ENVO:03000034] sea grass bed [ENVO_01000059] ...
AATTGCTTGAACTGCATGCAAGGCGCGCCGCCCGGCAAGGTCAGTCCTATCATTTTGAACAGGATGCCTATTCCGCTTTCGTGCAGGAATTCCCCTTCGAGGAAACACCAGGGCAGCAGGAAGCTATCGTCGAGATGATCGAGGACATGCGCGAAGCAAAGCCGATGGATCGACTGGTCTGCGGTGATGCCGGTTTTGGCAAAACGGAAGTGGCGATGCGCGCAGCATTTATTGCCGTGCAAAACAACAAGCAGGTCGCATTGCTGGTGCCGACCACGCTGCTGGCGCAGCAGCACTTCCAGAATTTTGTCGATCGTTTTGCTGACTGGCCGGTCCACATTGAATTGTTGTCACGTTTTCGCTCAAAGAAAGAACAGGAAGCCGCGCTGGCAGCCATGGCGGAAGGCAAGGCAGACATTGTTATAGGCACACACAAATTACTGCAGTCCGATATTGAGTTTAAAAACCTGGGTCTTATTATCATTGATGAAGAGCATCGCTTCGGTGTCAGGCAAAAGGAAAAATTCAAATCGCTGCGTGCCGAAATCGATGTGCTGACGTTAACAGCGACACCGATCCCAAGAACATTGAACATGGCACTGTCGGATCTGCGCGAGTTATCGATCATCGCAACACCGCCGTCGCGGCGACTCGCCGTAAAGACCTTTGTCCGTGAACGCAGTGACACCCTGTTGAAGGAAGCAGTGCTGCGCGAGATTAAACGTGGTGGCCAGGTTTTTTATTTACATAACGATGTAAAAACGATTGATAAGGCCGCTGAAGAGATCGCCGGCCTGTTACCCGAGGCGCGGATTGAATTTGCGCATGGACAGATGCCGGAAAAACAGCTGGAAGCCATCATGCTCGATTTTTATCATCGACGGTTTAACGTGCTGGTTTGCACGACAATCATCGAGACCGGTATCGACGTACCCACGGCGAATACGATTATTATCAACCGGGCTGACAAGTTCGGGCTGGCACAGCTATACCAGTTACGCGGTCGTGTCGGGCGTTCGCATCACCGCGCCTATGCTTATATGATCGTACCGCCGAGGAAATCGATGACGGCCGATGCGATCAAACGACTGGAGGCGATTGAGGCTTTGGAAGAACTGGGCGTCGGTTTTACCCTGGCCACGCATGACCTTGAGATTCGCGGTGCCGGTGAGATACTCGGCGAAGGCCAGAGTGGCCACATCCAGGAGATCGGTTTTGGACTGTATATGGAACTGCTGGATCGTGCCGTGCATGCCATGAAAGAGGGCAAACAACCGGAACTGGATCGACCGCTCGATCACGGCGCCGAGATCGATCTGCATATACCAGCACTAATCCCGGAAGATTTCCTGCCGGATGTGCACATGCGTCTTATTATGTATAAGCGTATCGCCAGCGTGAAAACCGGGACCGAGCTGGACGAATTAAAAGAAGAGATGATTGATCGCTTTGGTTTATTGCCTGATGCAGTAAAGAACCTGTTTGCGATCAGTAAACTGAAACAGCAGGCCCGGCCACTGGGTATACGCAAGATCGATATCGGCCAGAACGGCGGACGAATTTTCTTCCAGGCGGATGCCAATATTGATCCGCATCGAATCATCCAGCTTATTCAGTCAGAACCCGGTAGTTATAAACTCGATGGTCAGGATAAATTCAGGGTCATCATGGAATTACCCGATGTGGAAAGTCGCCTCAATATCCTGAATTATCTTTTCAATGAAATTGCACTGAAAGATGCGGCATAATAGTTTTATGCAGATGCTTAAATATATTCTTTCATTGCTACTCGTTATGTTTTCACATAGCTTGCTGGCGGAATCCTGGTACCAGGTCGAAATTGTTGTTTTTGATCGTTTATATCCACAACTGGATGGCGAACAGTGGCAAAGCATGGAGTTTGAGCCGCGTTCGAACCTGCTTGAGCTGTTACCGAACGAAGCAGCTGTAGAACCGGTCCCTTTTTCCCTGCTGCCGGCCGGTAAAAACAGGCTGACCGGCGTCTATCGCGCGTTCAAACTCTCCGGTGATTATCGTCCGCTGTTACATTATTCCTGGCAACAGCCCGCGACGGAAAGAAGGCAGTCGCGGTTTATACATATACAGAAGCTGGAAGGTGATTCCATCTTGCCGGAGTTCGATCCTGAGCCTCTAGAAGTTGAAACAGCATCGGAACTTATTGAGCCAGAGCCCGAGCCGGATTTTATCGAGGCGTTGATTGAACCTGGATTACCGGAGCGTATCGTTGACGGTGCAATACGCATACGCAGCGGCTTTTATTTACATGTCGATGTGGATTTGACCTATTTCAATGCCTTACCGGCAGAGAATCGCCTGGTGCGCAGCGTCGATGAACTGCAGCAGGACCCGTTTGCAAAGCTGCCCATCCGGTTAAAAGAGACTCGCAAGATCAAACTGAATGAGATCCACTATTTTGATCATCCGATGTTCGGTTTAATCATCCAGGTCAGCCGCCTGAATCAATCCTGACTATTTAAAGTATTTTGTCACCGTGAACGATGCTTAGTGGCAGCGAGGCCGGTGCCGGATCGACTTCGATATATTCGATATTGCTATAAGGGATTACAAGCAGTTTGTTTTCCACTTCAATGGCCAAACTGGTTCTATGTAAGGCATTTTCTATATCGTCACTCATGCCCACCTGTTTTGCCTCGGATGGTTCAACTGTGAATTTTAAATCCTCACCGTGAATCATATGCACCGTGACGATGATTTCGTTATTGTCGCTCATATGCCTGGCCCACTACTGTTTGTTTTGTTTGATTAATTCGTCGAATAATCATACCTTATTACTGATTAACGTATAATTTAGTACAAAAGGCAAATATGGCTATGTTCAAGAATCCATTTCTACTACTGTTACTAAGCTGCCTGCTGTTATCAGGCTGTACCAAGCTTGGGCCGGACTTTGTCAAGCCTGAGGCCGCCGTCAACAACGAATGGTCCGAGATTGAAGATCCCTCTATCAGCACCGAACAGGGCGATGTTAGCAACTGGTGGCAGGTGTTTAACGATCCGGTTCTGGATGCGCTTGTCGAGCAAGCCTATCAGCAAAATCTGCCTCTACAGATTGCCGGCATTCGTATACTCGAAGCCCGTGCCCAGTTAGGCATTGCGGTCGGCAATATCTATCCGCAACAGCAACAGGTTGGCGCCAGCGTCGGCCGAAATACGATTAGCGAAGCGACTCCCAACTTCAGTTCTGCGGCTGATGCGGCCTACTATGACGCCAGTGTCGGTTTGAGTGTTGGTTGGGAACTGGACATCTGGGGAACTTTTCAGCGCGGGATTGAAGCAGCCGATGCCGATCTACTCGCATCGATTGCCAATTACGATGATGTGCTGGTCAGTCTCACCTCCAGTGTGGCCTCGGCCTATTCACTGATCCGCACCTTTGAAGAACGTATTCGCATTGCCGAGGCCAATGTTCAGATCCAGGAACGCAGTCTTAAGATTGCCACGGTCCGTTTTGAAAATGGCGCAACCACCGAGCTTGATGTACAACAGGCCAGATCGCTTCTATTGAATACGCAGGCGTCGATACCGGCCTTGAAGATCGGCTTGCAGCAGTCCAAGCATGCCTTGAGTTCGCTCTTAGGTCTACCACCGAGCAATCTTGATTCAATATTGCAGGGTGAAGGAAGTATTCCAACCGCCTCGGCTGAGATTGCCGTCGGCATACCAGCAGAATTACTGCGCCGTCGTCCCGATATCCGTCTTGCCGAATTGCAGACCGCGTCGCAAAGCGCGCGTATCGGTATTGCCGAGGGCGATCTTTATCCGCGTTTTTCGCTGGTCGGTTCCATTGGCTTGCGCGCCAGTGACACCTTCAATACCGATTTGGGTGATTTGTTTCAACTGGATAGTGTCGAGGCCTTCGCCGGACCGAGCCTGACCTGGGACATTTTCAACTACGGCCGTATCAAGAATAACGTCCGTGTTCAGGATGCGCGATTACAGCAGCTGGTCGTGAATTATCAAAACATCGTGCTTGAAGCTTCACGTGAGGTGGAAGATGCGCTGGTCGGTTTTTTGCGTTCGAAAGAACAGGTGGTATTTCTTGAAGACAGTGTTGATGCCGCACAGCGCTCGGTAGAACTCGCGCTGGTGCAGTACCGTGATGGCGTTGCTGACTATCAGCGTGTGCTCGATACGCAGTCTGCATTGGTTGCGCAGCAGGATGCGCAGACAACCACTCAGGGTAATATTGCATCCAACCTGATTGGCATGTACCAGGCACTGGGTGGCGGTTGGCAGATTCGTCAGGGCAAGGAATTCGTGCCTGCAGAAACCAGGCAGGAGATGATGGAACGTACGGATTGGGGTGAACTGCTGCAATCTACCGATGAAGAAACCATCGACGCAGATAAAGAAGGTTTATTTCCTCCAATAGACTGGTAACAATAATCAAGTATAGTTGTCTTCCTGCCTGTTAAAGTGGGCAGTTATTCCAAATAGTTGGCAAAATTGAAGGTTCAATAACATGAAGCATATTGCCCGCAGATCAATACTGTTATTACTTCCACTGTTGCTGTTCATATCGTCATGTGGAAAGGAACAGGTAGCAGAAAAAAAAGTGGTAAGGCCAGTCAGGGCCATGAAGGTCAGCGATACCGTTGAGTTCAGACAGCGCGCCTTTCCTGGCGTTGCCAAGGCCACCCAGGAGGTGGATTTGGCCTTCAGGGTATCGGGTCCATTGATTACCTTGCCCGTGAATATCGGTGATGAGGTAAAAGCGGGTGATGTTATTGCACGCATTGATCCCCGTGATTTTGAAGTCAAGTTGAATAACGTGCGCGGGCAGTTGGATAAAGCAAAGGCTGATGCGTCGCGTGCCCAGTCAGAGTTTGAACGCGAAATGCGCATCCTGGAACAGGACCCCGGTGCAACCAGCCAGACGGCGGTAGATAGAAAGAGAGCATCGAGAGATCAGGCAAGGGCAGAAGTAAAATCCTTGCAGGCGTCGGTAACTGCCGCTGCAGACGCTCTCTCTTATACATATTTAAAGGCGCCTTTTGGTGGCACTATCATTAATAACTATGTCGAGAATTTCGAGGACGTACGCTTAAAAGAACCCATTATTCGCATTGTTAATAATGCTCGAGTCGAGATGATTATTAATATTCCGGAGAGCCTGATCGCATTGGCACCGCAGGCGAAAAATATTGAAGTCGAATTTGATCCGTTTCCGGGTAGAAAAATTCCGGCCGAGATAAAAGAGATTGGTAAGGAGGCTTCAAAGACGACGCGTACCTACCCGGTGACCTTGATCATGGATCAACCTGAAGATATGACTATATTGCCGGGTATGGCTGGCAAGGCTACGGGTGAACCGGATACTGAAGACGTAAGTAAACTGGCGCAGGGTAAGCAGGTTCCCGTCACGTCCATACTTTCACCTGATGATATTGAAAAAACCTATGTCTGGATCATTGATGAGCAAAGCAAACTCGTCAGTAAGCGCGAGGTGATTACAGGAAAACTGACAGACAGAGGCATTATGATTACCGAAGGCCTTGAACAGGGTGAGTGGATCGCTACTGCCGGTGTCCACTATCTGCGTGAGGGTATGGAAGTGAGAATCCTGGAAGAGCCTGCGGAGTAGTGCAATGAGTCTAGCCGGCGCTGCCATTGAAAAAAAGACGGTATCCTACTTTGCCTTTTTCCTGATATTTGTCGCAGGTATTGCCGCATTCTTCTCTCTCGGCCAGCTCGAGGATCCGGACTTTACAATTAAAACAGCGGCCGTATCGACTTCATACCCCGGCTCCAGTGCAGCAGAGGTCGAGCTTGAGGTGACCGATAAGATCGAACTGGCTATCCAGCAAATGAAGCAGCTCGATTACCTGGAGTCATGGTCAAAACCGGGTATCTCCCTCATCAAGGTCAATATCGCTCCTAAATACTCCAGTGCCGAGATCCCGCAAATCTGGGACGAAATGCGTAGAAAGGTTCGCGATGTGGAAGCCTCTTTGCCGCCGGGCGCGAGCAGGCCTGAAATCAACGATGATTACGGCGATGTATTCGGTCATTTACTGGCATTGACCGGAGATGGTTATACCTATGCAGAGCTCGAGGAGTATGCAAAGAACCTGAAAAAAGAAATCAGCCTGGTTGATGGTGTATCCAAGGTTGAGTTCTGGGGTGATCAGAAAAAAGTCATCTATATCGATACATCGCAAACACAGATCAGCCAGTTAGGGCTGAGCGAAATGAATATCAGCTCTACCTTGGCTAATCAAAACGAGGTCGTTGATAGCGGCTCTGTTGATGTACAGGATAAACGCCTGCGCATTGCACCTACCGGTGAATTTCAATCCCCGGAAGATATTGCTGACCTGACGATTAACGCCTCGCTGCTGGACAACTTGCAAAGTCCAAGCCGGGGCCAAGGCCTTGGTGACAACATGGAGCTAATCCGGATTCGGGATTTCGGTACCGTGTCACAGGGTTATCAAACGCCGCCCGCCAATATTATGCGTATTAACGGTGAACGTGCCATTGCCATTGCTATCAGTAATGTGCCCGGAACCAACGTCGTAACGATGGGCAAAAAGGTGGCGGAACGACTGGACGAACTTATCGAGGAACTGCCAATAGGTATCGAGGTACAGCGTGTGCATTGGCAGGCAGATATTGTTGATGAGTCGATACAGGGATTTTTTATCAACCTGGCCGAGGCCGTACTGATCGTTCTGGTCGTGCTGGCGGCTTCAATGGGCCTGCGTATGGGTATCATCATTGGTACCGCGCTGGTACTGACGATACTGGGCACTTTCATATTTATGTCGATACTTGGCATCGACCTGCAGCGTATGTCATTGGGCGCATTGGTCATTGCGCTGGGTATGATGGTGGATAACTCTATCGTTGTCGCAGATGGTTTTGTTAGCCGACTGCAAAAAGGTATGGATCGTAAACAGGCGGCGATTGAAGCGGCACAGTTACCCTCCATGCCGTTACTAGGGGCTACCATCGTGGCAGTGATGGCGTTTTATCCTATCGTGGCTTCGGTTGAAGACGTTGGCGAATATTGTGGCAGTTTGTTTACCGTGGTTGCCATCTCACTCTTATTCAGCTGGTTGATGTCGATGACGCTCACACCGATACAATGTATGGATATGATGTCCGATCCCAAGCCCGGAGAACAAGACGTCGATCCGTATGGGACTAAATTCTATGTTCATTATCGTTCACTGCTGCATAAGGCCATAAAATTTCGCTGGATAACCATCGGTAGCATGGTGGCGTTGCTCGTAGTATCAATGATGAGTTTCAGCTATGTGACGAAGATGTTCTTTCCGGACTCATCGATGACCAAGTTCATGATCGACTATTGGGCACCGGAAGGTACGCGTATCCAGGATGTCTCCGAAGATCTGAAAGCGATTGAAAAAGTGCTACTCAATGATGAACGAATAGACAGTGTTGCCTCGTTTATCGGTGGTGGGCCGCCACGATTCTACTTGCCGGTCGAACCGGAGGATCCGAATCCGTCTTATGGTCAGCTTATTGTTAACGTTCAGGATATGAAAGAGATTGATGGACTGATTGAGGAATTAACGCCCTGGTTTAATGAAACATTTCCGAATGCACAGGTGCCGATGATTAAATACGGTGTGGGTCCGGCTGAAACATGGAAACTGCAGGCCCGCATCAGTGGGCCTGCCGTTGCCGATGCGGGCTTGCTACGTCAATATGCAGCCGGGGGAATCAACATCCTGGAAGCAGAGCCGTTGACCGGCATGACGCAAACCGATTGGCGCCAGCGGGTTATGAAAGTGGTACCGGTCTATAACCAGGATCGTGGTCGCTGGACATCGATCACGCGACAGGATATTGGAGAAACAACCAAACGTGCTTTTGATGGCCGTACCATAGGACAGTATCGACAGCGCGACGATGTGTTGCCGATAATCCTGCGTATGGGTGAAACAGAACGGCGTAACGTTGGTGGTCTGGATGTACTACAGGTGCAACCACAAGCGGCCAACTATACTGTGCCGCTCTCACAGGTTATTGATACGATATATACGGACTGGGAAGATCCAATGATCTGGCGCAGGGACCGTCGACGCACGGTGACTATTCAGGCCAATCCGATTCTAGGTGTAACGATGCCCAGCCTGTTGAGTCAGGTTGGACCAAAACTGGAGAAGGCAGCGGAAGGATTACCACCGGGTTACTCGTTTGAGTGGGGCGGTGAGATCGAGTCTTCCGCCGATTCACAGGCCTCGTTGATACCGGGCATGATTCCCGCCGGGGTGATCATGGCATTTATTGTTGTGGCGCTTTTTAATGCCTTCAGACCGCCGTTAATTATTGCGATAACCATACCGTTTGCGGCTATTGGTATTACCTGGGGTTTACTTGGTTCTGGCGCGGCTTTCGGTTTCGTGGCGCTGCTTGGCGGTATGAGCCTGGCCGGTATGATGATCAAGAACGCGGTTGTGTTGCTGGATCAGGTTAATATTGAACTGGCAGAAGGCAAGAGTCGTTATGATGCCATCATGCAATCCGGGTTGTCGCGTCTTAGACCTGTTGGCCTCGCCGCCGCGACGACGGTACTTGGCGTAATCCCATTACTTCAGGATGTGTTCTGGGTAGGTATGGGTGTCACAATCATGGCCGGATTAACATTTGGTACGGTATTAACCATGGTCCTGGTACCGGTGCTGTATGCCACTCTGTATGGCATCAAGACACCAGACTGATTTTATTTTCTTCTATTTAGATGTATATACCTTTTGAAAAAGGGCCAGATATTCCAGCCTTTTTCGTTACACTCAAATAAAACATTAACAGGGCCAATAGCTTTGCAAAATTGCGCAGATATAAGCAAACGACATACCGCAAAGTTATTGCTAATAATAGCTATAGTCGTTGCGTCAATGCTGATGACAGTCACTGTTTCAGAAAAACTTTCAGCGGCTACAAACCTTAACCCGGAGCTTGATAAGCTTTATAAAGACCTTGAAAATACCAAATCCATAGGTTTATTTACCAAGCTGTCTATCAGGAATAATGCGACGCGGTTATATAAGACATTTGGCGAATATCATAAAGGTCAGCGACCGCCAACACTGGAAGAATTGAAACAGCGCTATGAGTTAATGGTGCAGGAGATGATGGTGCTAGTTCAGGATAAGGATCCGGACCTGGCCCAGGAAATCCAGCAAACAAAAGCAATTCTCTGGCAGAGTCTGTCGGACCCGAAGCAATATGAATCTATCTAAAAAAACTCATAATCTACCCGGTATAGAAATAGTGGGCGTGAAGTCTATCTTACTATTGTTTCTATTCTCTGTTTTATTCATCTTATCTATTAATGCACGCAGTACAGAGAATACAGCACAGTCATCAGTGGTCTCCGATCTTTATAATGCCCTGACCCTCCAGGGCATTAACTGTGATGGCATCACACAATACAATAAAGTCGATGAAAACAGTTATGATGTCGCCTGCGAATCTGGCAAAAAGTTCAGCATAGTCGGTACAGCAGGAGGCATATTAAACGTCTTTGATAAACTGACAGGGAATATCCGCAAAGGTGTAAGCTCTCTTCTGGGCACTATCCCACTAACAGGAACTATTTTTCAGCAAAAAGACAAGATGACTGAACATGAGGCAGAGATAGCGCGCAGCTTGTTCTCTATTGTTGAATTGTCAGGTAACGAATGTGACGCCATAGAATTAGTGGAAACAATCGAAATGGATGAACATATCGTTACATGTATTAATCAGCAGACCTATCGCGTATATAACAAGAAAAATGGTATTGTTCGGGTGGAGAGTATAGCTACTAACAAAATGCACTAGAAGATCTTGTACAAAGTCACAGCAGCTGAAGTTTAATCATGACACATTTCTCAAATCAGCATGATCAATGTTCCGGCAACGGTGAGTATTACATTCGCGAATGCATAGGCACCGGTATAGGAAAGCGCTGGTGAATTACTCTCGGCAGCGTCCGAAACGACTTTTAATGCGGCCCCGGATGTCATTGCCCCGGTAATGCCACCGAGGGCTTCGACCGGGTTTAGTTTCAGGACTTTTCTGCAAAAATAATAACCCACGGCAACAGGAACCAGTGTTACCAGAATACCCGCCCCGATGAGTTTGATACCGGCACTCTGGATTACCTCCACAATGCCGGCTCCTGAATTAACACCTACCCCTGCCATGAACATTAACAGTCCCAACTCCATCAGTACCCAGCGAGAGGCAGAAGGCACACGACCGAATACCGGATAGATTGAGCGCAGGAAACCAATTAACAGTCCCGTAATGAGTAAACCACCTGCCGTGCCCAACGCGATTGAAATTCCACCTACGCTTACAGAAAGGGTACCCAGCCCGATTCCCGCTGCAATCCCCAGCGCAAAGGTAAACAGGTCTGTTTCAGCAACGTCGCGCTCAACATAGCCTACATGCCGAACAAGTCTGTCCAAAGCATATTCCGGTCCAATAAAGGTAATAACATCACCACGATGCAGTATCAGATCCATGCTGATTGGCAATTCGGTTCGTTGTCGCCAGGCTTCGAGTGGTAATGCAGCAATATGTTCATCCAGCCTGATGTCCTTTATGGGTTTACCTACAACGTTGGCATTGGAAACAACGACCTTGCCGGTGGTCATCGGGATGCTTTGACCATCCGCTATCGGAATTTCTTCGGCGAGTTCCGGTGCATATAACAACAAGTGACCGACCTGACCGATGACCATGACTTCATCACCCTTTTGAAAGCGAGTTTTATCATCGATAGTTATTTCTTTTCCATCGCGCCAGATGCTGACTATTGCAAAGCTTTTTGACGTTTCCCTCTCCATCTCAATAATCGTTTTGTTTTGGCCAGGTTCTTTTGTTACCCGATACATGCGGCGGGTGATCTTTGACATGTCAGGAGCGGCTTCAGGGTCTTTGCCGGTTGAGATTTTTGCTGCTTCGGATGGCAGGTCAAGTCCCAACATAATGGGCATCAGTCTTATTGCCAGGATAAGCCCAATAAGGCCGAAAAGGTAAGTCAAGGCATAGCCGGCGCCAATATTAGTCAGGACCTGTTCACTGGAGAAACCAGATGGCAAGTCTACCAGTCCGGAGCGGACGGCATCCTGTGCAGAGGCCAGTGTAGGTGTTGTTGTCATTGCACCACCCATCAAACCTGCAGACAGGCCCGGAGCCAAGTCTAAAATATTGGCCAACCAGACAGCGAGGATAAATCCCGTTGCTGCAACGACCAAAGCCAGAGATAAATACTTCAGCCCACTATCAATAAGTACATCAATAAACTGGGGTCCTGCCTGGTAGCCAACGCAGAAGATAAACAGGGCAAATCCAAACGCCTGTGCGCCTGGGGCCATGGTGAAACCATAATGACCGAATACGAGGCCCGCAATTAATACACCACCAACAGAACCAAGGCTAATGCCGAAGAGTTTTATTCCACCGATAAGATAGCCGAAACTGAATACCAGGAATAATACCAGTACCGGTTGTTGATAAACAAAGTCGTATATTTCAGAAAGCATAATTTAAACCTGATTTAGAATCATGGCACAATTCTTTGATGAGACTGGAATTAATGGGCCGGTAATTTTAATTGTATCAATAGAAAGCACTATTAAATTTTATCAAATTAGTTGATCTGAAAGCGTTATATATTGCTACTCATGATAACTCATCAATTTAAATCAAATAGTATCACTTATGACGGCTATTTTCTTAGACTGAGTTATAATCCATGTATAGTATCCAGCAACAGCGCATATTAATTCACAGATAGAAATCGCCATGTTATGAAAAGACTAAACGAATTAATCGATGAAGATCAAAACCTGAGAAGAATCCTCGAAATAGTTATTCGGCTTGGGTTAATACTCGGTCTGATTATCTGGTGCTTTAATATTGTAAGTCCATTTATCCCGCTCATCCTCTGGGGCGGTATCATCGCTGTGGCGGTATATCCATTTCAACTGCTGCTATTGAAGCGATTGCCTGACAGAAGGTTACTTGCGGCAACCTCGGTTACGTTATTGTTGCTGTTCGCGTTAATCGTACCGTCTGTCATGCTATCGACTACGATGGTAGAAAGCGGTGGCGCCATAGCTGAAAAGTTGAGTGATGATTCGGTGAAAATACCGGCACCACCGGAATCCATCAAGGATTGGCCGATCATTGGTAAAAAACTCGACAGTTTCTGGCAACTGGCGTCAAGGAACCTTGAAGAGGCCCTCGCAAAGTTGAAGCCGCAATTTGAAGTGATGGGTAAATGGCTATTGAAGGCGGCTGCCGGCGCCGGCATCACAATCCTGCAGTTTTTATTTTCAATACTTATCGCCGGTGCATTTTTGTTTCAGGCTGAAATATCAAACCAGGCGGCAAGAAAGATTGCTGCCCGTATTGCCGGAACCCAGGGGGATACTTTAGTCAGCCTGACCGTGGCGACTATTCGTAGCGTAGCCCAGGGTGTACTCGGCATCGCCTTGATTCAGAGTATTCTGTCCGGTTTGGGTATGCTTGTGGTCGGTGTGCCTGCAGCCGGTCTATGGGCCTTGCTGGTCTTGATACTTGCGGTTGTCCAATTGCCACCAACCCTGGTCTTAATTCCGGTGATCGCTTACGTATTTTACGACGCCAGTACGGTGACTGCGGTGATTTTTGCTGTTTATGCCACGTTTGTTGCAACTTGTGATACCTGGCTCAAGCCTTTGTTATTAGGCAGAGGGGTAGAGACACCGATGCTGGTGGTGTTACTCGGAGCCATAGGCGGGATGATTACAGAGGGTGTCATTGGTTTGTTTATTGGCGCGGTGGTACTTTCTTTGGGTTACAAGTATTTCATTATCTGGCTTGATGTTGATGCGCAGGAAAACCCTTCTGAAGATGTTGAGGATGAACAGGCCTCTTTGGAAAAAAGCTAGTCACTTGTAATTGATATTTATTACCTGGTTAAACAATTAAAAATTTTTCCGTCGGATCTGTGATCGAGTCTTTGCTGTAAAGCAAGACAGGTGAATCAATGAACTATTTGTAAATACGCGAAATATTCATTTGATTTTAAACTTGATTCCTGTAAATCTTTGATCAGGAGCAAATAAACTCCAGAAGTTCTTTGGCACTATTTACTATTTTCAATATCAGGGGCTGGCTATGCGACTTAACTTTATCTCAACGACTCAACTTTTATTTTTAATCTGCATTGCATTAGTTACGGGTTGCTCATCCGCACCGCAGCGGGAGTTGTCAAACACAGTACCCCGCTATGTCATGCTGCCAAATGGAGAAGCACCTTTGTCTGGTGGGCAGAATTCTGTCGTTCGCGAGGAATTAATCGGTATTGGCAAGAGCAAGGTTGGTCAACAGGGCAAGCTGGTTAACATTCTGCAGCTTTCCGGTGGCGGACAGAATGGCGCCTATGGCGCCGGCTTCCTTCAAGGGTGGAAAGAAGCCGGTACCCGGCCTCAGTTTGATGTAGTAACAGGCGTTAGTACCGGCTCTATTATTTCGACTTTTGCTTTTCTCGGAACTGACGCAGACGACAAAGTATTACAGGAAACCTGGCTGTCACTAAACGCCGATCAGATCTATAAAAAAGCGGTAGTGTCGCGCTTTATTGGAGGCAAGGGTTCACTCTATGATTCTACACCATTGGCAAAGCTGCTGGAAAAAGTCATAACGCCTGAAGTTATCGCTCGCGTCGCCAGAGAGTATGACAATGACCGACGACTCTATGTCGCCACCACTAATATTGATTACAACCAGACCTGGGTCTGGGACCTGACTGCGATTGCCAAGTTCGGCGGAGATGAGGCACTGGATCTTTATCGTAAGGCCGTGCAGGCATCGGCCTCTCCGCCAATCCTGTTTGAACCGGTCAATATAAACGGCTCGCTCTTTGTAGATGGCGGAACGCGACACAATGTTTTGATCGTAGGCTTAACAGGTAATAAATATATTTTATTGGAGGGTTCAGGTAGGAAAGTCGATGAACAAACAATTATCGGTAATACCTACACTATCATGCATCATAAGCCCAAAACCGGAGGCAAGGCCGTACGAGAAGATGTCAAAGACATCATCGCAAGTGCTTCCGGAGTCATGTTGTCAGCATCGAATGCTGATTCATTATTGAGAAGTTACTTTATAGCAAAACTTCAGGATTTTGATTTTCATGTGACCTATGTTCCCCAGGAACTGGATATTAGTGAGGACGTACTCGCATTCGATCCTGAACAAATGAAATTAATGTACGAAACCGGACGTAAGACGGCTCAATCGTCCAATCCTTGGGATAAACAACCCTTATCTACTGATGAAATTTCACCTTATATGATGGAGGAACTGACCAAGCGTCTTGAAGCAGAATTCTAGCCATTAATGGGCTGAATTTAACGACTATAATTAAAAAAATACAAGGGGAGGGGAAACATGATAAAGGCCAGCTTATTCACGTATAAAGATCCACGTCTGCTTGTTTCTCTATTTACGTTTTTTATTCTGGTATTTTCCGTAAGCGCCATTGCTGCTCCCGAGGCCAGTGAACAGGTCAACTGGTTACAGATGGGCATGGAACTGCTGGGTGGCTTGGCGCTGTTCCTGTTCGGTATGGAACAGATGTCGGATGGTCTGAAGGCCGCTGCAGGCGATAGCATGAAAGATCTTCTGTCTAAACTTACCAAGAATCGTTTTTCCGCAGCGATTACCGGTGCTGTAGTCACAGCGGTAATTCAGAGTTCGTCCGTCACTACCGTTCTTGTCGTAGGTTTTGTCTCCGCCGGACTTATGACGATGGTGCAGTCTATCGGCGTAATTATGGGTGCTAATGTAGGCACGACCATCACCGCACAGATCGTGGCATTCAAGGTGGAAAAAGCGGCACTGTTAATGATCGCGGTGGGTTTTGCCATGCTCTTTCTCTCCAAGAAAGATAGAGTTCAACAGTACGGCAATATGCTGATGGGTCTGGGCCTCGTGTTCTTTGGTATGGGTATTATGAGCGAAGGTATGTCGCCACTTCGCAGTTACGAGCCTTTTATTGAACTGATGGCCAGTATGGAACAGCCTGTTTTGGGAATCCTGGTAGCCGCCGCATTTACGGCACTGGTCCAGTCTTCTTCAGCCACGACGGGTATCGTTATCGTTATGGCCAGCCAGGGCTTCATCACTTTACCGGCAGGGATTGCGCTGGCATTTGGTGCAAACATTGGCACCTGCATTACCGCGGTATTGGCAGCAATTGGTAAACTGACTGAGGCAAAGCGAGCCGCTGCCGTGCATATATTCTTTAACGTAGCTGGCGTAATTTTATGGTTATTCTTCATTCCACAACTGGCCAGTGTTGTGATCGACATCTCTCCGACTTCTCCTGAATTAACAGGCACAGCTAAACTGGCGGCAGAGGTGCCCAGGCAGATCGCGAACGCGCATACGATATTTAACATAGCTAATACTCTTATCTTTATCGGATTTACCACCCAGATAGCGAGACTGGTTGAGAAATTCGTACCTGAACGTGAGGAGGAAGAGAAGGCCATCATTAAAGCCAAATACCTGGATGATGAGCTGCTTGAAACACCGGCACTGGCTCTGGATCGGGTCAGGATGGAACTTGGCCATCTTGCCGATATTACTGAAGAAATGTTGGTCGAGGTTCGACAGGCCTATGAAACTCGAACTCATGAATATATGGATGATGTTGCCAAGCTCGATGACAAGGCCGACATTATTCATAGCGATATTACCGAGTACCTGAAAAAGCTGACGATGCAGTCGTTAACGGAAAAGGAAAACAGGGACCTGATGTATTATCTTCAGGTCAACGAAGATCTTGAACGCATTGGTGATGTGATTGAGACCAACCTGGTTTCGATAGGACATGCTGTCATCGATAGCGGTGCAGTAGTTACCGAGACGACTCAAACAATAATGCGTGAATTATATGATAAAACCAAGGAATCGCTGATCAAGGTAAGACAGGCGGTTCTTGAAGATGATGAAGTTGCAGCACAGGAAGTAATCCATATGAAAGCCGAAATCAACAAGCTGGTAAAAGAAGTATTAATCCTTCAGGCTGAAAGGCTGGATAAGGAAGGGGCCGAAAATATCACTGTTACCCAGTTTGAAAACGATCTTATCGACGGCATGAAACGCATCTATTCATTGACCAAACGCATTGCCAAGAACTCTGTGCCTGCGTCAATAAAGTCTGAGGCGTCTTGAAGAAATGAAGCGATTAGTGCTTTAATGTTAAGCGTAATTAAATAAGGAATAATTCATGGCAACAGATCAGAAAAAAAAAGACAAGGCTATTCTTTTAGCGACACTCGATCGTTTTAATAAGCTTCGCATGCCACAGGCAAAAATCTTTCTTGAGAAAGTCAATAAAGGCGAAGTTCTGGGTGAGTATGAAAATACCACTATCCGGGAAGTGATGGATGACAGGCGTTTATTCTATACATTGCTTGAACGTAATCCGGAGTATAAAGAACTCGCAGGTAATGCAGTCGATATGTGGGAAGAGATAATCGAGAAGAACGAGGAAAACAAGAAAAAACAGAAAAAATTTACTGAATGACTAGTTTTCTTTTCGTTGGTTTAAATATGAAGCTACCAGGCTGGCCACGAGTATTGTCAGATAAAATTGTCCGACAATCGCTTCCATGTACGCCAAAGATCTTGTCAGCGGTATAGCAGGGCTGATATCGCCATATCCCAGTGTAGTTAAAGTAACGAAACTGAAATAGAGAAAACCTCCGTTCGCTGCATGTTCAAGTGAAAGTCCATGAAAAGCCTGCGGTTCAAAATAGACAAGGATGTTATATAAGGCACCCCAAATGACACCGATGAGCAAATAGATACATATCGAGCCGACTATCTTATTGCTTGTTACCTTGCCACTGAACATGACATGTTTCATGGCAACAATGGTTGAAATAGTGCAAAAAATTAATACACACATGAGGGCGAGTAGTTCAGGAACAACAGATAAAACAAAAAATTGTAAGACTGAAAAAACCAGGCCGAGTAAGGCAAGTACGCAGCATATTTTGAAAGAGGGAGTGTTGCGGTTAATGCTCCAGATACCAATAAACATCACAAACAAAAAACCAATATGTGTGCTGATTTCCGTAATAATTGGAAGGAAAGTTCCTGAAACCGTAGGCAAGATCGTCAGGCACAACAAACCTATCAGCATATAAATATAATTGTTTTCGCTTGTGACTGTATTCATCGTATGTTTAAGACATTTACCTGGTGCGTTGCAAATATTATTTGCTAGACTATTATTATATAGTTAATTTTTACATAACAAAGATGTATCAAAATAGCAATGATAATATTTTTAAAAAACATAAACGAATAATGATTCTTGTTCTTTGTTATGTAAAAAT
>CAJIBF010000116.1_pt1 | contig 17138 bp, 16 predicted proteins | sample 9199291 | NCBI WGS metagenome assembly CAJIBF01 (sample SAMEA7708293, study PRJEB35096) | sediment metagenome | biome: marine neritic benthic zone biome [ENVO:01000025]; feature: sediment [ENVO:00002007]; material: shallow marine sediment [ENVO:03000034] sea grass bed [ENVO_01000059] ...
CCTGGGGACATTACTGGCTGATGCCGATGTCGCCGATGCACCAGTAGTTAAAATGCTAACTTCACTATTTGAAGATGCTATTCAGATCAAGGCATCAGATATACATATTGAGCCGGATGAAAAAGTGCTGCGTATACGCCAGCGAGTAGACGGCGTACTCCAGGAACACATCATGGACGAAATTCGAATTGCTCCTGCATTGGTCTTGAGATTAAAACTGATGGCCGGTCTGGATATTTCCGAGAAACGACTCCCTCAGGATGGAAGGTTCAGCCTAAAGGTTAAAGACCATAATATTGATGTCAGACTGTCAACCATGCCGGTGCAGTATGGTGAGTCAGTTGTGATGCGCTTACTCGATCAAAGTGCTGGTACATTAGACATGAAAACGATCGGTATGCCAGATGTGATGTTGGATCGATTTAACAAACTGATACATCGGCCGCACGGTATGATCCTCGTTACTGGTCCTACCGGCAGTGGTAAAACGACAACGCTTTACGCTGCTTTACAATCATTGAATGTGGCTGAAAAAAAGATCATTACGGTCGAAGATCCGGTTGAATATAAATTACCCAGAATTAATCAGGTACAGGTTAATTCCGATATTGGTAGAACCTTTGCTGCCGTATTACGTTCTGCCTTAAGACAGGATCCCGATATTGTACTCATCGGCGAGATGCGGGATGAAGAAACGGCCGAAATTGCGCTGCGTGCTGCAATGACCGGTCACCTTGTATTATCTACATTGCATACTAATGACGCGGTCAGTACCGTTAACCGGTTACTGGACATGGGGATCAAGAGCTATCTGCTGGCATCGGCATTGCACGCCATTCTCGCGCAGAGACTGGTCAGACGTGTCTGTGAAAGCTGTAGTCAGCCTGCGGAACTTACAGATCAGCAAAAAGGCTGGTTAGCCAGTTTTGTTGATGAGAAAAATTTCAACGTCGCATTCAAGAAAGGTGTTGGCTGCGCGCATTGTAACTATACAGGATACCAGGGAAGGATCGGTGTCTATGAATTGTTGGAACTGGATAAAACCCTGTCCAATATTTTAAGTCATGGTGATAGCGCACAATTTATAAAGTCCGCTCAGAATTCAAGGCATTTTCGCCCACTAAATATGGTTGCTCTTCAATATGCGGTTGAAGGTATAACGAGTATGGACGAAGTTATACGAATCTCAGCTGATATTGAAAGTATTACCGATGATGAAATCATGAACGCGACTGAAGAGGCAACAGTCTGATGCCGATGTTTGCCTACAAGGGTCGTAACTCACGTGGCAACCTGATCCAGGGTGAGATTGATGCGGGGACAATGGATGCCGTTGCTTCCCAGTTATTTAACATTGGTGTTACACCGATTGATATTCAGGAACAGAAAGCAGGCAGTGATACTGATTTATCTTTATCAAACTACCTGAATAAAAGAAACCCCAGTCTTGATGACCTGATTTTATTCAGCAGGCAAATGTATACTCTGATGAAAGCAGGTGTACCCATGAGTAAGTCAATATCAGGTTTAATTCAGTCCTGTCGAAATTTCAAAATGATAGAAGCACTGAAAGATGTGCTAACTAACCTGGAATCAGGAAGAGACCTGTCCAGTTCCATGGCCAGGCATCCCCAGATTTTTGCTCCTCTTTATATAAGCATGGTTAAGGTGGGAGAAGAATCCGGGCGTTTGGAAGAATCATTCTTTCGTATTTCCGAATATTTATTACGTGAAAAAGAGACGCGGGAGCGCATCAAGGCCGCCTTAAGGTATCCAATGATAGTTATGGTTACTATTGCTATCGCAATTGCTGTCATCAATATCTGGGTGATACCGGCATTTGCCGGCTTATTTGAGAATGCCAACGTGGAGTTACCATGGCAGACACAGCTACTCATGCAGACTTCATCCTTGTTTGTTAATTGGTGGCATATCATGCTGATAGCAGTGATTGGTGGTGTTATAGGGTTCAGAACCTATATCAATACAGATAATGGACGATACGTCTGGGACCGCATCAAATTAAGAATTCCTTTGGCCGGAGATATAATATACCGGGCAACGCTCGCACGTTTCGCCCGCTCCTTTTCTATGGGCTTGCAATCCGGTGTACCTCTCATACAGGCGATGACCGTGGTCTCACGATCTGTAGATAATGAATTTATCAGTGATAAGATTCTTGGTATGCGAAACGGGATAGAGCGTGGAGAATCTTTAACGAGAACGGCTAGTCTGACAAGAATGTTTACTCCGCTCGTTTTACAAATGTTGGGTGTCGGCGAAGAGACCGGTAAAGTTGATGACATGATGGTAGAAGTTGCCGATTATTACGATCGCGAAGTTGATTATGATATTAAAAACCTGAGTTCTGCTATTGAGCCTATTGTCATCATCGCTATAGGTGCAATGGTATTGATACTTGCCCTTGGCATCCTGCTGCCAATGTGGGAGATCTCTACGGTACTTAACTAATGTATTTAGCGCATCGATGGGGAGACAGAAATCTTACTCGGCTTGAGTTGGTCGTTTCATTACTGCTTGTATGCCTGCTTGTTTTTTTTATTTTGCAAAGATCTATTAGCGTTTTTGCAGCCGCAGAAAAAAACCATGTAAATTATACCGTTGCTAATATCAATTCAGCCTTGCAATTCAAGTCTTTTACATATCTAACCAGTGATACAATCGAAAAACTGGTTGAAATGAATGATTCAAATCCCATGGCGTTAATGGAAACTGAAAGCAGTTCAGATTTAGCACAGTTTTATCAGCAATACAGGGGTAGCGAAGAAATCATCAAGCAACTCTATTTGGTTGAATCTGGCAACTATATTGGAGAGTTAAATAATCCGAATCTCAGCGAGATAGAAAAGGGCTCCTGGTTTTTTGATACAAGTACCAGAAAATTGATTTATATAGTGATTAATGATGAGTTTTTTTTTCTGAAACTATCGGCACTCCGCGCCTGATATTTTCAGTATTCGTTGACTATGTTGATAAAAACGCAAATGGAACTTTTGAATATCAAATAGACGAATTTAACAGGGTATATCTCAAAAATGAAAACGATCATGAGTGGACAATATGATAATCAGATCAACCTGGAGCAATAGGTAATTAACATGGAATCGCAACTTACCAGTGCTCTGAAAGAAACCATGTTTTATTTAAGTATATTGGTACTGGCCATCGGCATCTTATTAATCGCAATACCCGGTTTTTTTATTGAAAAATCTAAGAACATCGACAGTTGGATCGATACGGATAAATATTTTAACTTTCTTAATCAAGCCAGGGCGACAGAAAAACAATTTTATAAATATAGCAAGGCATTATCACTAATAATATTTATACTCTCTGCCTACATTTTATATACGCTGACTTTGAATATCGAATTAGAGTACTTCGCCAAACTTGTTCAGTTTCAATTTATACCTGTAGAAGCATCCATGTGGCTCGCAGAAGCTTTTATCTATATTTTGATAGTCTTTAATGTTATTGCCTTGTTTCTAAGTATCATTCTTTTTCTAAGACCCAGTGCACTGAGAGAGCTGGAGCAATTGGCCAATACCTGGATAAAAAGTGATTCATCTTTAAGGGTATTGGATAACTCGATTGATGTGACGAACACGACCATGTCACCTGTAAAACTGAGAATACTGGGAATGTTTGTTGTTATCAGCTGTGCCTACATACTGGTTGTGCTTTACTAAATCATTTAAAATCAATATTTTATTATAGTATTCAATAATTTTTATAAACAATACCTAGTATATTATTGATATTGTTTCAATTTAGATTTATAGTCTATAATGTAGTTGTTGTAACAAATTGCGCAGCATTGCGGTGCTGTGTTTTCTCCAACAGGACTGCGGTCCACTAGAGAGGTATTCAACATGAAAAAACAAAGTGGTTTTACACTTATTGAGCTGGTTGTAGTGTTTGTAATTTTGGGCATTCTGGCCGCTACAGCTATCCCCCGATTCGCGACTGTAACTAACCAGAGTAGAACAGCGGTGGCTGATGGTATTGTTGGTGCAATCCAATCTGCAGCGGTTATTGCCTATGCAACCAATTCAGGTGCACCAACTACTGCAAATGCGATTATGGCCGAAGTGCTTTGTGATACGGACGAAAATCCGGTGACGGTCAGTATTAATGGTTCTGGCCCAGACACTATAACGTGTAATGGTACGGCAGTTACTACCGCTACGCAGGCCTGTAATACCGTGGCAACCAATGCGAATTCTGTAGTAGTGACTGTTGGTGGTGCATCATCTAGCACGCGAAACATACCGGCTGGACTGTGTTCAGGCTAAACGGATTTGCAATTAATCAGTAATAGGAAAGAGGGCCTTTTGGCCCTTTTTCTTTTTGTACCAGCGTTAATTATAACGTTGGCCAGTTCTGTTATATTTAGCCACCGTCTACTATTCTTAGCGGTCGTATTGTTTACTCTCTTAATCGCGTTGACTGGCCATCGGCAGCTGAGATGGTCAAAGCTCGCCATTGCCGTCTCATTCTTTGTAATTAATATCCTGATAAGTATTTTTATTTTTAGTCCGGTTTATTCACCTACCGCTCTTTACTATATCTACTTTTTTATAGCAGGTTTTTTGATATCCAGTACTCTTCAAGAGCACTATTTAAGACACTTCATAAAAGTAACTATAGGTATTTATCTATTTCTGGCATGTTGGGCATTAGTTCAGTTTTATACCGGTGATTTATATTTAGCTGGTCGTAGACCAAACTCAATATTCACTACGCCGAATACGTTTGCTGCAGCCATAAATTTAGTTTTGTTGCCACTAATTAGCTTTTATTGTTTTCATAAAAGCGGAAAGTTTTTATTTTTCATATTAATGTTGCTTACTGCTGCTCTAATGGTTTCATTTAGTCGTGGAGGATATGTCTCATTTATTATTGGGTTCATTATCATTTCGGTATTGGCTTATTCAGGATTTACTGCAGATAGTTGGTTGAAGTGGAAAAAAATAGCAGCAGGATTACTTATTCTTATAATCCTAATTCCTCTTGGAGGCTTAATTAAAATTACAAATTATACGATTAATTTACAGTCAAATTTATCTGGCGAAAATACGGTCAAGCCTATAAAGCAAAAATTGAATGTTAAAAAAGAAATTCTTGGCCCAAGTAGCATAACTGATCGTATTCACTATTATGAGATAGCAACAGATTTAATCAAAGAACAATCATTGTATGGTCGCGGTTTTCTAAACTATATGTATTATTACCAAAGGGATAAGCCTGAATACTATTATGGTGTCTCCAGATACGGTGCATTTACACATAACGATTATCTGCAAATATGGGCAGAAACAGGTTTACTTGGAATTCTGTCACTTTTGCTGATTATTCTGTTTTTTTATCATAAGTGCTTAACTTTGATAACAAGTGCTGAAGAAAAATATGAAACTAAAGTTACAGCAATAGCGCTGACTTCTGCATTAACAGCATACTTTGCCCATGCGATGGTAGATTTCGTGATGTATCCTCCGATTTTATTATTATTTTTTGGCGCCTACGTCGGTTATATAAACCGTATAGGTTTGGTTAATCACAAAGCACCAAATAAGTTACCTAATATCACAGTGGTTTCAAGATATATCAGACCCCGTCTGCTGAAGCTGCTTGGCAGCCTGCTTATCATCGGATGGTTATCACAGCCAGCCGTGGCAGAATACTTCTGGGAAAGCGCAAATAAACATAGTCAAATGGGACAATACGATAAGGCACTCGATAAATTAACAACAGCTATTAAATTCGCACCCTATAGCTCTGATTTGTATTTTCAGGCGGGCAGAATTATGTACACCTCCGCAATTAATACATCAAATAAAGAACATGCTGAGGAAGCGGATGCTTTATTTCAGCAAGGAGCTAACATCAGTATTTATGATTATCACAACAGGTACGCCAGGGCATTATTACATCGAGATCGTCCGGAATTACTGGATGACCCAGCCTCGAAAGAAGAAATTCTGGACTGGTTCAGTCATGCTTTATATTGGCGTCCGCAGCAGGAGTCTATAATTATCGAATATATAAAAACACTGGTTAAATATGACATGCTTGCTTTAGCCCAAAAAGAGGTATCAACTTCGTTAACATATTATCCTGACTCAGATGAGTTGCTAGCAATTGAAAAAGAAATACAAATTAGTCACTGATGGAATTAAAAAATAGCATTTCGAGTTTAAATAGAATAAAGGGATTTACACTAATCGAGCTCATTTTAGTATTGCTGATTACTGCCGTTCTGGCGGCTACAGTCATACCGAATATCAGTTTCAGCCAGTTTCGACAGACAGGTGCTGTTCAGCAGGGCACGGCTGCCATTCGCATGGCTCAGAAACTCGCGATAAGCAGTGGCTGTCAGGTTGATGTTGTTATAGGTACTTCCAGTTGCACTTTGAACTGGAATGGCTGTACGGCAGCAGCCATTCCTAATCCAGCCAGTGGCAATACTAATTTTTGCCTTGATAGTAATCCCGGTGTGAGCCCGGCAGTCAGTTTCAGTTTTAATGATATTGGTGAACCAATAACAGGACAGCAAACTATCGTTTTTGGCAATGGTAGTACTATCAATGTTGAAGCCAACACGGGTTTTATCTATGAATAGCAGGGGTTTTTCATTAATTGAACTGATTGTTGCCATAGTTGTGCTGGGTATCGGTGTGGCCGGGTTCGCCCAGCTTATAAATTCAGCAACAATCAACAGCATAGACCCACAGCTTCGACAACAGGCCAATGCCATTGCCAGGGCCTATCTTGAGGAGATCGCACTGAAACCATTTTGTGATCCCGATTTTGATCCTGATGCTGATCCGACCACGGGCTGTTCAGCAGATTGCTCTGTTTCAGCCTGCAGCACTGGTTCACCAAATGCCTGTGGCGGACCAAACGAGGCCGCAGGTGGGGAGGGAACATCAAGAGCTATCTTTGATGATGTCTGTGATTACACCAATCTTCCTGACACGCTAGTGAGGGATCAGAATGGAAATGAAATCACCGATTTAAATAACTACCGGGTCGATGTGACTGTAGTTGATGACTCGGGCGACAGTTTAAACGGGCTAAGTTCTGATACGACCGGCCGTTTTGTCAGACTAGATGTGAATGTGACACACACAACTAATACAAACATTGATGTTACTTTAAGTGGCTACCGGGTAAATTTCTGATGAAACGCCACAGTCTTCTCAGTAACACTCGTGGTTTTACTCTAATTGAGCTTATCGTCGTTATATTAATCATTAGCATCCTCTCCGGCGTGCTGATTACCATCATGCGTATTCCCGTGTTGCAACTGGTGCAAATAGAACAGCGTGCCAATCTGGTTGATATTGCGGAAACCGCTTTGTTAAGAATGACTAGAGAAATCCGGCTTGCCTTGCCCAATAGCATACGTCTCTCTGATGGAAGCGCTTTGTCCAGCTGTGACATATCGGTCAATACTGTGTGTGCTCTTGAATTCTTGCGTACCTTGGATGGTGGAAGATATCGAAATAAAGGTGCCAACCGGCTTAAGTTCAATAAATCATCCGATACTTTTGAATATTTTGGTGTGTTAAATAATCTGGCTGCTATCGCTGTGAGTGGCGGAGCTACGCAGACTAACTGTTTGTCTGCCAATGCAACCGTTGACTGTATGGTCGTCTTTAATACCGGTCAGTCCAGCGCCAACGCCTACAACGGAGATAATATCGCCGCGCTTACAGCCAAGACTGCATCGACATTAAGTTTTGATCTATCGCCTGTAAGCCGGTTCCCATTCAGGTCTCCGAATCAACGCTTCTTTGTGGTGGATACACCAGTCAGTTTTGTCTGTGCCAGTTCTGAAATCAATCGCTATTTCGATCACACAATTCAAACGACCCAGCAGGCGCCACCAACAACCGGGACATCTAATTTACTGGCCAATCAAATAACAGGCTGTGTAATAGATTACGATCCTGGCAGCGCTACCAGGAGCGGACTTGTAACAGTGAGCCTTACGGTTCGTGATAATGATTTGGGCCAGGAAGTCACGCTATTACAACAGGCCCATGTGGATAACCAGCCATGAAGTTAACTAACAATAATCAGCAGGGATTTAGTGCTGTGGTCGCCATAATACTGATCGTATTTTTTGGTTTGATTGGTACCTATATCTCATCATTATCAACCGTAAGCGCATTTAATACTGCACAGTCGGCTAAGACATTACAGGCGTGGTTCGCGGCGCGGTCTGGCCTTGAGTGGGCTGTGTATGACGCATTACAAAACAGTGCCTCGAATTTGAATTGCAATTCTTCGGGGCCCTCATTTACTCTGTCTGGTGGTTCTACAAGCGGATTTGATGTCCAGATATCTTGCACTTCCAATAGCGTTAGTGAAGGGGGGGCGACCTACAATGTGTTTAACCTGACCTCCAGTGCCAGCAGAAATACGATAGGCACTATCGCTTATGCTTCAAGGACCATTACGGCATCTGTGACTGATGCTCCTTAATCGAAATACCCGTTCTGCCGCCATGCCTCGTACAAAATAATACTGGCCGCATTGGATAGATTCAGACTGCGGCTGTCTTCCAGCATCGGTATTCTTAATACGCGCCTTTGATCGAATTCTTGCAGGATTTCTTTCGGGAGACCGCGTGTCTCAGGACCGAAAATGAAACTATCCCCGTCTTTGAAACTGCAGTCTGAATATGTTTGTTTGCCCTTGGTGGAAATCGCATACAGGTCATTCGAATTGTTTGTCGAAAGATAGTCCTGATAGTTTTCATAGTGATGTACAATAGACGCATCGATATAATCGAGTCCGGCCCGGCGCAGGCTTTTTTCATCCATGCTGAATCCCAGCGGGTGGATCAAATGCAGTTGCGCACCGGTATTTGCACAGAGACGCATGATATTGCCGGTATTCGGCGGGATCTCGGGTTCGAATAACACTATATGAAACATAGCAGGATTGTATAGCGCTTCATGACAATATCCAGTTTGGAACAATACTCTCTATCAGACAAAGAAAAACAAAAACTGGCGATCGATTTCTGCGGCGTCAGTTTTAATACACCTCTGGTGCTGCTATCCGGCTGTGTGGGTTTTGGTGAGGAATATACGCGAATCAACGGTTTTTCGAACACCGATGTTGGCGCCATATGCCTGAAGGGAACGACACTGGAACCGCGACTGGGGAATCCTCCGCACCGTATCGCCGAAACCTATATGGGCATGTTGAACGCTATTGGTCTCCAAAACCCGGGGTCGAAGATAGTCGTTGACGAGTATCTGCCTAACCTGGATTTTAATGAAACACGGTTTATCGCGAACCTGTCCGGTTCAACCGTGGATGAATACGAAGCCGTAACGAGGATCTTTGATGACTCTCCCATTGATGCCATCGAGATCAATATATCCTGCCCGAACGTGAAAGAGGGTGGTGTCGCCTTTGGTAACGATCCTGATATGTCGGCCCGCGTTGTTGAAGTCTGCCGTAAGGCCACGAGCAAACCGATCATTACCAAGCTGTCACCGAATCAAACCGATATTGCCGAGAATGCGCGGCGCTGTATCGAGGCGGGTACGGATGGCTTTGCTGTGATCAATACGCTGATGGGCATGGCGATTGATATTAAAACCAGAACACCGATTATCGGTAATAATCAGGGTGGCCTGTCCGGCCCGGCGATCAAACCGATCGCATTGCTCAAGGTACATCAGGTTTATCAGGTCGCCAAGCAGCATAATATTCCGATTATCGGGCAGGGTGGTATTACCTCGATTGAGGACGTTATCGAGTTTTTTATTGCCGGGGCTACAGGGATTGGGATTGGTACAGCACTGTTTTATGAACCGCTAATCTGCCCGAAGTTAAACAAGGGCATTGTAGACTATCTGGATAAATCCGGTATGAACCATATTTCCGAACTGATAGGTTCACTTGAGCTTCACGGCGAATAACCGATCTATTTTTTCAATCGTTTCAGAAACACGTTCATTTCCTTGACGGCCTGTACGTCGCCGTTTTTTTCTGCGACCTCGATGCCTTTTTCGTAGGCTGTTATTGCAGTATCTTTTTCCCCCGCTTCTGTAAGCGCCTTACCATAGATTTTCCAGGCCGCAGAATAATCCGGATTCAGTTGCACGGCCTTTTCCAGGTGCGGAATGGCCTGATGATATTCAGAGTTGTTGCAGTATTCATTGCCGATGCTGTAGCGAAGCAAGGCATTGTCGGTTCCGTTCTCAAGCATCTTTAGAAAGCTGTCCAGCTTACTCATTACCATCCTCCGGTTTTTGCGCGACCAGGTAGGCCTGGTTCCGAAAACCATTTTCTTGATTGCCAATGCTGCCTTCTTCACGATAGGCGCGTACGGTCCAGTCTGAAAAAATAGACAGTAACTCGTTTTCAGCCAGTAAATAGTCCGGGTTTGTTGGACCGCTGTCACTGACCAGGTCACGAATAAAGGTTTGATAAAAAATCAGACCGTCCGGTTTTATTGCGTTTCTCAGGGCAGGCATCAGTTCGCGATCAAGGAAACGGCTAACAACAATTACATCAAACGACCCCGGTTCAGGAGGATAACTACTAACATCTCTTGCCTCGGTAGACAAAGACAATTGCTGTTTTAGTGCCACAGTATTCAATTGTTCAATTGCGGAATCGGATATATCCCAGGCCGAAGTTTGCAGTCCCTGTCTGGCAAGTAACAAGGCATTGCCGCCTCGGCCGCAGGCCAGATCAAGTGCTGTCCCTGAAGAAGGTAGCAGATGCAGGTTATCGACCAGCACTTCAGCAGCTGCAGGTAATGCGTTTGTAGCCTTACCGTAACGCGCATTCCATTTCTGTTTGTCGGTACGCTTCAATGGCGCCAGAAGGTCGGTGTCAGGATAACGAGCAGTGTAAAGATCTCAAGCCGACCCAGCAGCATCGCGAAACAGAGAATCCATTTAGCGACGTCATTGATGTCGCCATAGTGTTGGCTCACATCACCCAGACCGGGGCCAAGGTTATTCATACACGCAGCCAACGCTGAGAATGCAGTTACCTGGTCCAGCTGCGTGGCCATCAATCCCAGTAGCAATAGTGCGAATACAGCGATATAGGTAGCAAAGAATCCCCATACCGCCTGGATAATGCGTTCCTCGATAGGTTTATTGCCGATCTTGATAATGAACAGCGCGCTTGGGTGGACCAGACGTTTGATTTCGCGGATACCTTGTTTGAATAAAAGCAGGATACGAATTACCTTGATGCCACCGCCCGTTGAACCGGCGCAGGCACCCACAAAACTCGAGAACAATAATAATAGAGGCATGAACCCAGGCCAGCTTTGATATTCAGTGGTCGTGAAACCCGTTGTTGTTGCAATGGAGACGGTCTGAAATATGGTGTCTTCAATTGCCTTGCTGAAGTGTTCATAGTCTTCAACAATGAAATGATACAACGTGCAAACCGCGCATATCAGAAACAGGATTGAAAAATAGGCTTTCAGCTCATCATCGAGAAAGTAGTAACGCAGGGTGATGTTTTTCCATGACATGAAATGCAGGCTGAAGTTGATACCCGCAATCAGCATGAAAAATACGGCGACAGCCTCAATACCGGGACTCTGGTAATAACCCATGCTGGCATCGTGAGTGGAAAAGCCACCGATCGAGACCGTTGAAAAGCTGTGTGCAATCGCATCAAACACGTTCATGCCTGCCATCCAGTAGGCGACAGCACAGAGGATCGTCATGGTCAGGTAAATATACCAGAGCGCCTTTGCCGTCTCCGTAATGCGCGGTGTCAGCTTGGTATCCTTGACCGGTCCCGGCGTTTCTGCACGGTATAGCTGCATACCACCAATACCGAGCATCGGCAGGATAGCCACCGCCAGTACGATGATGCCCATGCCGCCAAGCCACTGTAGTTCGTGTCTGTAGAACAGGATTGATTTTGGCAGTACATCCAGGCCTACGATAATAGTGGCACCGGTCGTGGTTAATCCTGAGATTGACTCAAACACTGCATCGGTTATTGAGAGTTGTGGTGTTTCTGCGAGTAACAGCGGTACGCTGCCGGTTAAACCGAGTCCAGCCCAGAACAAAACGACAACAATAAAACCGTCGCGTAACCTTAATTCGTTTTTGATGTTGCGTACCGGAAACCACAATATCAATCCGATACTCAGGATAAGCGCGAAGGCCGTGAGGAATGGCATGATGGTGCCATCATTATAGATAACCGCTACGAGCAACGGCGGAACCATGGTAAAGCTGAACAGAGACAGCAAGATACCCAGGATGCGCTGTATGACTGCCAGTTGCATGAATTAAGTCCGTTGAGTTTTTTGTTTAAAGGAAAGTGATGCCAACCTGAAACAGGGATTCGACATCGGCCACACGTTTTTTATCAGCGACGACAAGAATCACGTGGTCCTCTGCTTCTACAAGCGTGTCGCCCTTGGCAATAATCACCTCATCGGCGCGCACGATAGCGCCAATCGTGGTGCTTTCAGGCAATGCCAGTTCATTGATTTTTTTACCAACAACCTTAGATGAGGTCTTGTCACCATGGGCAATGGCTTCGATAGCCTCGGCCGCACCACGGCGCAGGGCATGCACGACGACCACGTCACCGCGTCGTACGTGTGCCAGCAGGCTGCCTATCGTCGCCTGTTGCGGTGAGATAGCAATATCAATGGTATTACTCTGCACCAGGTCAACATAGGCCGCGCGATTTATCAGGGCCATGACCTTGTATGCGCCTAGTCGTTTTGCCAGCATGGATGAAATAATATTGGCCTCGTCGGCATTGGTCAGTGCACAAAAGACATCGGTATGCTCGATGTTCTCTTCCAGCAATAATTCTTCATCGGCCGCATCACCGTTCAGTACAATGGTGTTTTCCAGTTCTTCGGATGCAAAGTGGGCCTTGCCCGGATCCAGTTCTATCAGTTTTACCTTGCAGCTATTCTCCAGCGATTTTGACAGATTCAGACCAATGTTACCGCCACCGGCAATGATGATGCTTTTCAGAGGCTTTGCCCCTTCACTGATTAACTGCAATAACTGACGAATAGACTTGCTTGAACTGATAAAAAATACTTCATCATCTGTTTTGATTACCGTGTCACCGTCAGGAATTATCGGCTCACCATCTCTGAAGATCAGTACAATACGATAGTCGATGTTCTCCAGTTCATTGCGCAAGTTGGCGACGGTGTGGTTTACCAGTTTGCCGTCATAGGTTGCCCTGACGGCAACTATTTGTGCCTTGCCATCAGCGAAGTCAACGACCTGCAGTGCACCGGGGTGTGCGATAAGTCGCTCAATATATTCTGTTACCAGTTTTTCAGGGCTGATCAATACATCAACCGGTAACGCCTCCTGTGCAAATAATGTCGCATTCTTCAAATATTCGTTTTCGCGAATACGGGCAATCTTGGTTGGCGTATGATAGAGCGTATAGGCAACCTGGCAGGCGATCATGTTCACTTCATCGCTATTAGTCACGGCAAGAATCATGTCTGCATCCTGGGCTCCGGCCTTTTCCAGCACGGCCGGGTGCGAAGCAACTCCTGTGACGGTTCTCAAATCATAGCGTTCGCTGACCAGTTGCAGGGCAGCCGGATTATTATCAACCAGCGTAATGTCGTTGGCCTCATTCACCAGGTTTGCAGCAACAGATATTCCAACCTGGCCGGCGCCAAGGATAATAATCTTCATTTAAGCTCAATCCCCAACATCTTTAGTTTTCTGTACAGGTGTGTTCTCTCAATACCCACCGAACTGGCAACTTTACTGACGCTGCCACCCGCTTTCTCAAGCTGGTACTCAAGATAGGCCTTTTCAAAATTTTCTCTTGCTTCACGTAAGGGCAATTCAAAATTAACGCTGTCACCCTGGAACGGTTTATTGCCTGCTTCAAGAATGCCGAGACTGGTTTCGACTTCATTCACCTCTATGATTTCATTTGTACCGAGAATGAGCAGGCGTTGCACCAGGTTTTTTAATTCACGTACGTTACCCGGCCAGTTATAACTGCGTAACCTGTTCTGGGCAGCAACGCTGAAACGTCGATAGGGTAGTCCCTCTGTTTCGATAAAGAAGTTGACATAATATTCCAGTATTGCCGGTATGTCCTCGTAATGTTCACTTAGTGCAGGTATTGTGACTGGCAAGACGTTCAGAAGGTAATACAAATCGTCACGAAATTTACCTTCACTTATCAGTCCTTCAATGTCATATCTTGTAGCGGCGATGATACGTGCATCAAGCGCAACCGGGTTGGCACTGCCAGTGTGTTTATAACTTTTGCTTTCCAACACATTATATAACTGCGACTGTAAACCTGACTCAAGCTCACCTATGTCTTTAATAAACAATGTGCCACCCTGCGCCCGGTCAAAAAAACCAGGCTGGACCTGGTTATCTGTTTGCATACCAAACAGCTCTTCCTCGGAATGTCCCATAGCCAGCGATGCTACGCTGATGGTAATAAACGGTCCGTTTGATCGATGACTGCTGGCATGCAGGTAGCGAGCATATAACTCTTTGTCGGTCCCTGATTCACCAAACATGAGTACCGGCGTGTCATGGCTGGCAATGCGGCTGATCTGATTGCGCAGTTCAGTAATCTGTTGGCTTTTACCAATAGGTTCAAGTTTGTTGAAGGTGGAATGCTGTAATTGCAGGTTCTCCTGCAAAAGCGTTGTCGTTTCAAGCGCGTGTTTAATGGTCAATAACAGTTTTGCGATGGAGAGCGGTTTTTCAATAAAGTCGTAGGCACCACAGCGTGTGGCTTCAACCGCTGTTTCGACATTGCCATGCCCGGACATCATTATTACAGCAGCATCAATATTATCCTGTTCCTTCCATTCCTTCAGCAGCGTTATTCCGTCCACGTCGGGCATCCAGATATCAAGCAGGATAAGATCGGGTTGAAACGTGCCAATTAATTTTCTGGCCCTGACCGCATCTTCAGCTACCGCGACTTCAAACCCCTCGTCCTCAAGGATTTCCTGAACCAGATTGCGGATATCCGGTTCATCGTCAACGACCATAATATTGCGTTTGCTCATGAGGTTTTTCTGAACACCTTAGGCGCGGCATTGGAGACATCGATAGGTAGTCGAATGACTGCACAGGCCCCGGCTTGATGCTCATTGTTTTCCAGCCAAACCTGGCCTTGATGTTCTTCAATAATTTTTTTCACTATTGACAGCCCCAGCCCTGTGCCTTTTTGTTTTGTTGTGACATAGGGTTCGAACAGATTATTCACTATAGCCGGATCTATACCCGGTCCTTTATCCATAATTCTGATCTCAATCATACTTTGCTGAGCCTGAGCAATAATTCTGGCAGTGATATTGAGGTAATTATCGTTGCCTGAGGTATTGGCATCAACTGCATTTCGTATCAGGTTATTAAGTACCTGGCGTAATTTCTTCTCATCTCCGTATATTTCAGGCAGATTGGCTTCGATATTCAGTTCAACCTTGTCACCGTAGTCCAGATTGCCAAACAAATCGACAACCTCATGCAACAGGCTTGTGATATCCAGTCGGTCAGGCTTGTACTCGGGCGCCCTGGCATAATCAGAAAAATTGTTCACCATATCCTTCAGGGTTTCTACCTGTTGAATAATGGTGTTTGTCATCCGGTCCAGCGTGTCGGCCTCTTCACTGCCCATGCTGATCAGGTACTTATGCCTTAACCTTTCTGCGGCAAGCTGTATCGGAGTAAGTGGATTCTTGATCTCATGCGCAAGCCGCCTCGCCATCTCGCTATAGGCCGCGTCTCGCTGACCTTTCACCAGTGCCGTAATCTCATCAAATACGATGACATAACCGATGATTGAATCATCCCGCAGCGTCAGTGCGGCACCGCTAATCATCAGAATCTGTTCACCGGTCTTGTCCTGAATCGTAATTTGCTCACGCCAGTCATTCACATGCTCCTTGATGTTATTGGAAACGCATTCAAAAAATTTAGCCAGTCGTGGATATTGTGTCTGCAACTCATCCAGACCGGCGGCTGAAAGAATGTCATCGCCAATTTGTAATATCAGTGCGGCACTTTCATTGATTTTTTCAAGCTGTTGTCGGGTGTCAATAACAAGTACACCCGATGAAAGTCTCGACAAGACGCTTTCCAGGTAACTTCTTTGCTCTTCTGCCTCGATTTGACTTTGCTTGGCGGTGTTTCTGGCCTGTTCAATTTTGTCGGTCATATCGTTAAACGATGAAACCAGGTAACCCAGTTCATCTTTGCCCGGTACCGGCAGCCGCTCACTGTAATTCCCCTCGGCAATGGCGCGGGTACCTTCGGCCAGACTCTTGATCGGGGCCGAGAGATTGCTGGCCGAGTAAAAGGCTGCCCAGACAGCACTGAAAATACTGAACAGTAATACCAGGGTAAGGATAATAATAAAACTGACTTTTAGCTGTTCGCGCAGATATGAAAGCTCTTTGTATTTAATGTATGAAGATTGAACGCTTTCGGTCAGTTGATTGATACGTTCCGAAATAGGGAACAGTGCCTGCAGGATTCGGGATTCTCTTTCAATATCTATATTGGGTACATTGGTCACGACCCGGATGAGCAGGTCTGCATCCTTGATTACATCGAGGCCAATATAGTTATTGCCTTGCTGCAACTGAAGCAGGATATTTTCATCAGGCAAGTCCGGCACCAGGGTACTGGTATCACTTGAACTTGAAGCGATAATCGCGCCTTTACGGCTAAGCAGTGTTAATTCATTCGCATCGATCTGCTCACGGAAACGATCAATCTCAAATGGCAGTGCTGCATCTCTGAATTCACTTAATTCCGCAGCAGTTTGTTCAGTCGATTTGAGCATGTCGCGCATTCTTACATCCAGCGCCAGTCGGCTTAACTCCAGTGAGTCATCCAGCGCCTGTTCAACCCGCAGATCAAACCAGCTATCGATACCGCGATGTAAAAAATCAAGTGAGAAGTAATAAACAACCAGAACCGGCGTTACAGAAAGCAAGGTAAACAACAGGACCATCCTGGTGGTCATTTTCGAACCAATGACCTGACTTCTCTTTTGCCGGATCAATCTTCTGAAATTAATTCCGATAAGTACTATCAGGAAGAACAGTCCAATAGCGTTGAAAGTAA
>CAJIBF010000104.1_pt1 | contig 16942 bp, 15 predicted proteins | sample 9199291 | NCBI WGS metagenome assembly CAJIBF01 (sample SAMEA7708293, study PRJEB35096) | sediment metagenome | biome: marine neritic benthic zone biome [ENVO:01000025]; feature: sediment [ENVO:00002007]; material: shallow marine sediment [ENVO:03000034] sea grass bed [ENVO_01000059] ...
ATTAAACCATCGATGCTAACTTCTTCCGGTAATTGTGTAGTCCGGGCAGTAATCAGGATGGGCTCGCCACGATACAGGTCACCGATCTTCTGCGGCCACATTTCAACATTATTACTTTGCCCCCAGTTCACCATAATGTCTTTCAGGACCGGGCTTTCTATTTTTGCGAACAGGGTCTGCATGCGTTCCTGCACTTCATCCAGTTTGCCGATGTAGGTATGTGTGCCTCTGCCAAAACTGGCGGCACGTTGCATGAAATGCGAATTGGGTGCGGAGCCTATACCAATCGTGAATAAACGACTTTGGCCAAGCTGTTCACGAATGATCTCAAACAGGGCCTGTTCATTACCGATACTGCCATCAGTCAGAAAGATCACTTGCCTTAGATAGTGACTGTCAGACTGGTTGGCGAGTGCAGTTCTGAGGGCGGTGGCCATCTCAGTACCACCATTTGCCTGTAGAGATCGCACGTAGCGTAATGCCTGTTCAAGTGCACTCTGGTTGGCCGGTTGCGGTTGACTAAACAGTTTGGACGTAAACGAATTAAACTGAATTACGTTGAAGCGATCGCCTGGCCTGAGTTGATTTAATGCCAGTTCCAGTGCAGCCCTGGCTTGTCTGATGGATTGCCCACCCATGGATCCTGAGGTGTCGATCACATAGATGATCTCACGCTTCAGTGTCTCTACCTGTTCTGTCTCAGGTGGCAGCATCATGATTAACGCATAATCATCCCCGTCTTTTTTCTCAGTAAAGTAAGCAGCCCTCGGTGCGACATCAGGATGCGGTTGCCAGGTCAGTACGAAATCCCGATTGGCAATGGTGTCGTCTTGTTTAAGCCTTATCCGGTAGCGTTGCGTCTGTTTATCGATATCAATCTCATGGTAACGGCTATCGATTTTCTCCAGAGCCAGTCCGGCATCGAGATCGATATTGATACTGACCGGGTTCTTGCGCGGATCGTCTGGTTTCATCACCGGAGGAGTAATACGGGCCGCATCTGGCACCTGATCTGTATTTACCGCCCAGCCACTGCCACTGAAACCTTCGACCTGTTGGGTACCCGGGATGTAGCGTGGTCCTACTACCATTGGGAAGCGTAGTGAAAAAACGCCAGCGTCGTAACTAACCAGCTGCTGGTATTCGATCTCGACCGTAATCTTGCCATGTGGTGGTATGTTGGCGACCGAAGTCGTAAAGATATTGGGTCGTTCCTGTTCGGTCAGTGCGGCACGCTGTCCAGCTTGTTTAGCCTGTTCATAGATTTTCTTTGCTTCCTGTTTCTCCTTGATCTGCCCCTCTATAACGCGATCGTTAATACGCATACGCATATGATCGACGGCCGCGTTTTCTGGTAGTGGAAAAACATAGATACCTTCCTGCCACTGGTCAGTCTTGTTGCTGAAATCCTGCACAAGCTTGACGCGATTGATCATGCCAGTGATGCTCATATCGACATCGAGTTTGATCTGTGCCGCCTTGCTATACCGACCCTGCTGTTTGAATAGCAGGGCACTGTGCCCAAGCTCATCAGGACTATTGATTATTTCATTTTCACCAGAGATTTCATTGGCACTGATTGGCATACTGTTAAACAATATCCCGGCCAGTAGCAGCGTCTTGAGCAGGAAAAGGATACCTACTGTGCCAATACAAAACCGGGCCTCGTTACAGGTTCTTCGCCGTCTGCCGAACATCTGACCTATACCTCCTGATCCAGTGTCAGGTTGATCGTGACCCGGCGGTCGAAGATAAATTCTTCCCGCTCACCGGCCTTTGCTTCATTTTCGCCACGTGCATGTGTCTGTAATCGACCGGCAGGTATGCCCGCGTTGATGAACTCCTTGCGTACACCCTCAATACGCCGTTGACTCAGCTTCAGGTTATATTTTTTTGAACCGCGTTCATCGGTATGCCCCTCGATCCTGATCTTTATTTGTGGATAGGGTTTGACCAGTTCTGCTAATTGACGAATACGTGGCAATACTTCACTGCGTATCCCGGCGTGATCGGTCTTGTAGTAGATGACATAGGAAATTCCCTGGCTCAGTTTTTCCAGCGAGCGGACTTCGCGGTTCAAGATGACTTTTTGAAATTCCTGCTCGAACTGTGCCCGCGTGGTAGCCAGCTCGTTTTGCTGATAAGCCAGTTCGATACTTTTTGCATTCAGTTCTTTTTCCAGGGCCGCCAGCTGTTTATCCTTGTCTGAGTCCCGTACCCCCAACCAGCCGCCTCCCACGGCACCGATAACAGCGCCAGGCGGTCCCGCTACCAGGCCGCCAATAATGGCGCCCAGGCCAAAGCCAACGCCATCTTTTGTGACCGGTGGTTGATGCGTGATGTCGTCTGCACTGACGAGAGGTTGAAACAACAGTAAACTGATTAATAGAGTGGTATTGCTTGCTTTCATAGAGTATTCCTCCTGTCTGTATGCAAGCTATTTAAGAACATGGAAATGGCAGGGAAGGGAGTAAAGTCGGGCAAGCTGCTGATGAATTATGGCAATATTCTGGCAATTCCTGCGCGGCCTATTCTATTAAGGCCTTTCCGGCATTAGAGTAGGACTTGATTATCACCGGCAAGAGTGACTGTATGGCAAAACAAATCATACTGGTTGAAGATGAACCGATACTGGCGACGAATTACGCGAGTGCGATTAGCGCACACGGTTACGATGTCGTTACTGCAAGCAGCAGGGAAGAGGCGCTGGCACTGTTCCGCAAAAAACTGCCCGATCTGGCAATCCTGGATATTGGTCTGGGCGATGAGATTGAGGCAGGCTTCGAACTTTGTCGTGAATTACGAACGCTGTCGTCGACGATACCGATTATTTTCCTGACCGCGCGCGATTCTGATTTCGACACGATATCCGGCCTTCGCCTGGGAGCTGACGATTATCTCAGTAAGGAAACCAGTATGCCGCATATCCTGGCACGTATGGCCGCGCTGTTTCGTCGCATACAGGCATTGCAAAGCGGGTCTGAAACCGATCAGGAAATCAGGCTCGATAAATTGACCCTGGATTTACTGCGCTTTCGTGTCGAATGGGATAATGCAGAAGTCGATCTGAGCCTGACCGAGTTCTGGATGGTGCACTCCCTGACGCAGCGCGCAGGACATGTCAAAAGCCGGGAACAATTAATGAACGATGCCAATATTTTTGTCGATGACGGTACCGTCACTTCGCATATCAAACGCATCAGAAAAAAATTCAAACAGCTGGACAAGGATTTCGACCAGATCGAAACAGTTTACGGTATAGGTTATCGCTGGAAAGTCTAGTCTGGAAACCGGCATGTTGCTTAGCCCTGTTGCATGGCGGGCCAGGCCGGCGTTTACTGTATAGTAAGTAGCAAACACGTTGCGAGGCGTTCAGACAAGATATGCAGAATGGGTGTTAATTAAATCCAATGAGTCCATCAGGCATACGTTTTTCTCTTAGATACAAGTTATTACTCGTGTCGCTGGCGGTATTGATCATTCCCTATCTGGGTTTTGATTACCTGCGCCAGATGGAAAGCTATTTGCGTGACACACTTGAATCCACTCTGGTCGATACGGCGTATGCTATTGCTGGCGGTCTGAATAACAACTATCGCTTGTTCAATATTTATACAAACGAACAGGAAAACAGTCTTTACATCCACGGGCTGCAGCGCCAGGTACAGCTTGATGGTTACACGGATGACTGGCTATCCTATCTTGACTGGTCGGACATTTATCAAGCTACTAATGGTGACGGCAGTTTCAGGCTTATCGCCAGCAGTGATGACAAGTACTACTACGTGTTTATCCAGGCAAATGACAGTTCACCACTTTATGCAACACCGGCCGGTTCAACAAAAATTAATGGCGATCATTTGATACTGGTGTTTACCGACCGGAACCGGACTTTACAACATTATTATTTCGTTCCAACCGGACCCGGTTTGATCAGACCGTTTCGTTACGAACAACGTTTTGACGAATATGGTGTTGAAACCCAGGTACAGCGTGATATCACCAATATTTCTGCGGTCTGGCAACGAACGGCGACAGGTTACAACATAGAAATGAAGATACCGGCCTATGTGATTGGCGAATACATGGGTTTCATCCTGAAGGACTTCGACGGTAATAGTTTGAACCCGATTGCATCAGCCGGAGAAGATACGTTCCTGAGCCCTAACCGACTGTTAAGGTCATCAAAATTAATCGAAAACATTATCCTTACCCAGGGGAGCAGTGAAGGCAGGCGCACATGGGTTCTGGATCAGTTTGGCCAGGTGCTCGCCAGTGATGGCAGCCTGAAACGTGCGTTCCCGGATAATGCATTTAATATTATTTATACCTTGTTGTTACCGCCGGCCTACGATCAGTTTACTGATGATCTTGCCGGGGCATCGCGTCTCAAGGGCAGTGAGGTTGTTACGGCTTTATCCGGTCAGACTGAAACGCGCTGGCGTTCATCACCGGACGGCAAGGCAGTTATCGTTTCCGCCGCAACGCCGGTATGGCTGGATAATAAAGTAGCCGGTGCTGTCGTCGTTGAAGAGACCACTAACAATATTCAGATTATGCAAAGACAGGTACTGGCAAACCTGTTTAATAAAACATTACTGATATTTGTCGTTGTTGTATTGTTGTTAATCTTGTTTGCTGGCCGTCTATCTTCACGCCTGATTAGATTAAACCGTGAAACGGCCAATGCCATCGATGCCTACGGCAGAGTGAAAGACGGTTTTACGGCCACAAAGACGGGTGATGAAATCGGTGAGCTATCGCGGAGTTTCAGCGACATGCTTGGCCGTTTGCAACAGTATCACCACTATCTTGAAAACATGGCAGGCAGTCTCTCACATGAGTTAAGAACACCCATGGCCATCGTGCAAACCTCCCTGGACAGATTAAAGCAGGAGCAGGATGAAGCTGCACGTGAAGAGGCGTTGAGCTCGGCAGCAGCCGGTTTGCAGCGTCTGCAAACTTTATTAACCCGGCTTAGTGAGGCAGCAAGTCTTGAACAGGCCTTGCAGGAGGCGCATAAGGAGCGCATCGAATTAAGTCCATTTCTGGAAAAGTGTGTCGACGGTTACCGCCTGGCTTACCCGACCCGGTCTTTTGAGCTCGAACTGCCGGGCGAATATATTGAATATGACATCAATCATGATCTGTTTTACCAGATGCTCGATAAACTTGTATCCAATGCCGTTGATTTCAGCGATGAAGGCAAGCCGATCAGGATTAAGCTATTGCAGGAAAACGATGCCTTGAGGATAGAAGTGTCGAATTACGGACCCAAACTGCCGGAAGGGATGACACAAGAGCTGTTTAATTCTATGGTTTCAATTCGACGGCATGGGAAAAAAGCGGGTCCTCATCTGGGGCTGGGTCTGTTTATTGCGCGTTTAATTGCCGATTTTCATCAAGCCAGACTCACTGCCCGTAATCTGGATGACGGTGTTTGTATTGCCATTGAAATGGACCAACACTAATTACCATAATTGGCGGCGTCTTTCGGCTGTTTCGTTATCAGCTCTTGCCAAAAGACCTGTCTGCGATATGAAGATGGTAAAGGCCGCCTTATCGGACATTGGTAAATAAACCGCATTGCCATAATATGCATCGATGAAGGGAATATAATCTTGGTACTCATTGATCCATTTCCAGTAATCAACCTTCTCCTCACCTGCCAGTGAATAAACGCTGCGCGGCGCAGAACGTTCCAGGCTGATATCTTCATAGCGGCCACTTATTCGCTCCAGTCGATACTGCGCATCGAGGCCAAGCAGGTTGGCCCAGCCGTGCCATTTGATAATGCGGGCATCGAGCTGCCATTCATCCCCCTGTAGCAGGAAGCGTTCAACTTTGTCAGTGTCGGAAAAATTTAAAACAGCACGGTAGCGCTGAGGCCCCAGCTTTTCGAAACGTATGCCGGCCACGGGCTTATCAAATGTCAGCCGGTCGTAGGTATAAAGGTTAATTGCAATGGAAAACAGTAGCATGCCTGACAGAATTAATGTAATACCCGACAAGCTTTGCAGACTGGCGCTGATAAATTTACCGTGCAGATAACGTCTGATACCGGCTGCAATGGCAACCAGTCCGCCAAACAGCAGGAGCACCAGCATTAGCAACAGGAGGCTGTCGAACTGTTGTAATACAGTAAATTCCGAAAGATTTTCCGGCATGATGGTTATTTCTGCGATAGTGTTTTGATTCCTGTAAATTTAAGACTTTCAGGCCCGCTGCGCGGCTGACAATTCAGGCTTATCATGTATACTTCACAGGGGAATTGAGCTCTGCCGAATCAAATGCTTACGTCCTCGGGGCTTGTAATAATAAACAACTAATTTACTCCGTTTTCTGAAATAAGATGTCTGATGATAAAGCGCCATTACTGAATTCAATAAAGAATTTTATACCTATAAATGAATTAAGCACGAACCTGCAGCAGCGATTGCTGGATCGCGCCAATATTCTCGAATGCAAAAAGTCGCGCTATATCTTCAAACAGGGCGATACCGACAGCTATTCCTATTATTTACTCGATGGAGAAGTCGAGTTTTACGCAGATGACCAGTTAAACAGTGTCATTGCCAGCGGTTCCGATCGTTCCCGTTATGCGCTAGCCCAACTGCAGCCTAGACAGTTTTCCGCAAAGGCCAAAACACAACTAAAAATATTGCAGGTTGAACGCAGCGTACTTGATCAAATGCTGGTTCTGGCACAGGAAACCACCTCTGAACTTAGCGCCGTGTCTCCGGATGAAATGACCGTTGATGTCATTGATGGTGATGAAGAAGAAGGCGACTGGATGACGCAAATGTTACAGTCTGAACTTTTTTCGCGCATGCCGATGGCAAACATACACCAGCTTTTTGCCCTGCTTGAACCAGTACAGTTCAACGCCGGCGATGTTGTTATTCAACAAGACGATGTGGGTGAAGATTATTTCATAATCTCTGAAGGACAATGCATCGTTTCCAGGAAACCATCACCCAAGGCCAAGGATGTCAAACTTGCTGAGCTGAGGACGGGCGACAGTTTTGGCGAAGAGGCATTGATCTCGAATTCCAAGCGCAATGCCACTATCACTATGAAGACAGCCGGTGTCCTGATGCGGCTTGGCAAGGACACCTTCGTTGAGCTGATCAAAAATCCGACCCTGCATTCGCTTAATTATGAAGATGCCAAAGCGCTCATCGACCAGGGTGCGCAATGGCTGGACGTGCGTTATCCCAATGAGCATGAAGAATCATCAATTGATAACAGTATTAATGTGCCATTGAATGCACTACGCGTGCAGACGGATAAACTCGATGAGTCGGTTAAATATATTCTCTACTGTGACACCGGTGGCCGCAGTTCTACCGGCGCTTTCCTGCTGGCGGAGCGTGGTTTTGATGTTGCCTATCTTGATGGGGGACTGGTGAATAATTCTGAAGCCGTCGGCGTTAAAACTGTTGTGCCCAAGGCGCCTGAACCGGAGGAAGAAGAAGTCGATGCCGACGTAAAAGTCGAGATGTTGAATGCCGAGTTAAGAACAACCGAGATGCAAATGGAAAAGGCATCGATAAGTCAGGTAGATGACGATGCGGAAAAGAAAAAAGAACAGGAAGAAAACCTGAAGAATCTCGAGCAAGCGCATAAAAAAATCGAGCAGCAGAAAAAACAGGCCGAGGCTGAAGCGAAGAAACGTGCGAAAGAAGAAGAGGCGCGTTTGAAAAAGCACAAGTCAGAAGCCGACAAAAAGATGAAGGAGGAGAAGAAAAAACTCGAGGACATCTATAACAAGAACACGAAAGAAATGTCGAAGCTGCAAAAACTAAAGGAAGAAGCAGAGGCAAAACTTCACAAGGAACGAGAGGCGCTGGAAAAACAGGCCGAGGCCGCAAAAAAACAGCTTCAAGAAGCTGAAAAACTAAAAAAAGAACAACAGGAAGCGGCCAGAAAACAGATGGAAGAGGCCGAAAAACTCAAACGTGAGATCGAAGAATCCAGGAAGCAACTGGAAGAACAGGCCGCACAGAGAAAACTCGAGGAAGAGAAACGAGAGAAGGAAGTGCAGGCAAAAGCGCAGGCAAAGATCGAGGCTGAACGAAAAAAACTGGCCGAGCAGTATGAGCGAAACAGCCAGGAATTTGAGCAGCTGCAAAAGGAAAAGGCAGCCGCAGAAGCTGCCCGCGCCGCCGCCAAGGAGGAAGCAGCGAAGATTATAGAAGAGTACAAGTCTTCACATGACCAGGAACGGGATGCGGAAAGGGCGAAACTGGAGGCCGAAAGGAAAAAACTTGAGGAAGAAGCGAAACAGATCCGCGAAACCATGAAGCAGATTCATGCGGCCAAGCTCGATGCCGAAAGAATCAAAAAGCAGGCACTCGAAGAAGCTGAAGCATTGCGTGAAAGACAACAAGAATCGACCAGCTCCAGGGAGCAGCGCGAGAAACTCGAGGTTGAAATCAAGGCGGCTGAACAGAAAGCGATTGAGGCTGAACAGGAAATCGAAGATGCACTCCACAGGGAGAAATTGACTGAATCCGCACAGCAGGAGAATGAATCCGACTTGCAACAGAAAAAACAGGAAGAGGAATCGCTGCTTGCCAAGATTAGCGAGGACCTGGATGAATTCGAAAACGATCAGGAATCTGAAGCGCCTTCGGTGACGCAAATGCAAATGCAGGCCGATATGATGAAACGGATAAAAGACAAGGCACAGCAAGCAAAACAAAAGGCGGCAAAGAAGAATGCCAGCCTGCTCGACGACATATCCAAACAGCTTGGTAAGGATAGTTAATCAATTTATCGAGCTATATTGATTCAGGTTTTTTTTCACGTAAAACATAGATTTTCAATTATACAAATTATTATTAAAGGAGTTTAGAAATGAGTGAACGTGTTGTTATGCGCGTAGGCGAAGCACTGGTTGCAGGCGGTCCTCCCGGAACAGCCGCTGAGCCGGAAGTAGTAATCGGCGAACTTGATGGGCCGGTGGGAACAGCATTCGCAACCTTGCTTGGCGACCAGGTAAAAGGCCATTCCAGAGTGCTTGCGATTATGAATACCGACATTATGGTCAGACCCGCAACCCTGATGGTCAGTAAGGTAACTGTTAAGAAAGAACGCTATACCAATATCCTGATGGGGACTGTACAGGGTGCAATTGCCAATGGTGTACTTGATGCAGTAAGAAGTGGCGACATCCCGAAAGACAAGGCCAACGAACTCGGAATTATAGTATCCGTGTGGCTGAATCCTCTGGTCGCGGATGCCGATGATCTCGATCATAAGATACTTTTTGATATCCACCGCAAGGCAACGGCTGCGGCGATCCATAAAGCGATGAATGATGAGCCCGATATCGACTGGCTGCTGGAAAACCAGGAAGAGATTGTGCACAAGTACTATCAGATGGGGCTGGACGGCAAAATCTAGAATAACCGCTTACGGAGCCGGTGCGATGAAGTTCAGGCAACAGATTATTGCCGGATGTGGTGTCAGCGCCGTTTTGTTTTTTGCCGGAACAAGCTGGTTGCTGGCTGAGGATTTTGAAAATTATCCAGTCATCAATTCCAATGAAGTACTCAGTTCTGATTATCTTTCTTCGGCATATCATCGCGTTGAGTCGGTAGATTTCGATAAAGGCTTTTATCGCTTTAATGTCGAATCTGACTTTGGCCGTTACGATATCACATCGCTCGCGCTGCTAAAAAAACGCGTACAGGAAATCAGGATACTCGGCCAGGCAATAAGCCAGTTTGATCGGCAAAATGAACAGTTGTCAGAAGAATTACGCAGCGAGTTAAAGGTATCCGGCGACTCTGCTGTCGACATTATTACATCTCCTTTTAGCACGGCTTCCAAACTTGCCGGACAATTGACTGACAACCTGGAAGGTACGCTGGCTGGTGAAGATCCCTATATCTCTGATAGCAAGCCGCGGTATTCGTACGCAGAACCCTCCGATCCGACTACTGCCGCTCATAAAAGAAATATTGCCTATCAAATGCGACTGGATTTGTATTCGAGCAATAGCAGAGTGCAGTCTTTTCTGAATTCAGTTGCCAACGCGCGTTCGGCTGGTCGGGTCTCGGCAGGTGTCGGGCTGGGTGACAGTTTCTCAGCCACAACCAGGCTTAGTGCACTTGATATGCAGATTGGACTAAAGATAAAAAATAAACCGCTGGATGAGCTGATTCAATACAACATGCAGTTATTGAATATGCTTAAAGTCCAAGCAGAACCTGCACAGGCATTCATACAGCAACCCCATCTGTCACCGGGAAACAGGACTGTGATGCTGGTTTATCTGAACGAGATTAAGCAGGTAAACAAACTCGGTTCATTGATTGAGCTGGCTTTACAGGCGGATGGTGAGGTGATGGCAATGGCTTATGAACGGCTATGCAAGAGCTTATATCACTATCATAAGGACAACGAAAAATTTTCTGCCTATTTCAATTTCAAGGGTATGCCTGCAGTCATCACTGATTCACGCAGGATCGTGTTCTTTGAGTATCAGGATCTTTTGACCTGGACGGAAAATAATAACCGGCGTTTCTCAGAGCTGGCCGATCATGCAGAACGCACGGGTTATAGCGCCTGGGAATTGGTCTCCCTGGGCGGTTTGACGCCATTGTCAACTCAGGGATTGCAACAACTCGGATTTCAGGTCCAGGCAGATTTCCTGAGCAGGAACTCCGAATAATTCCCTTGCGACTCCTGCGGTGAACCACTCAACTCGTTTTACACTATTCCTTTCTTTAACTGTCACATCCACGGTCTTTGCAGTAGATGATAGTAAGTTTGATCAATACGAAGATGCACTGAGTAATATTCAAACGCACTGGGATAATCTATATGTCAGTGAAGGGCGTGATAACCTTGATGGCGGTGCATTGCATACGACTGTCATTGAGGCCCATCTGGGATTCTTTCAACTGACCGTTGAGAACCTTTGGGGTTATGATTCAGACTACAATGAATTGAATCTTATCCCGGCTTTGGTTTTTAAGAATAAGGAGTTCACTTTTTACGCTAGCTATACACGCCGGCAACTGACTGAGCAGGGCGAGTTTGATAACGAAATAGGTAGCGGTATTAGTTATAGCGGCCTACCCGGTAAGCTTGATGTCGGCTTTGAGTGGTATCACTCTTTTATTGCGGACGGCGGCTTTTTCGAGCTCTCACTGACCAGGGAATTTGATCTGTCTGATAGATTAGTACTGGAACCTGTCCTGGTAATGGGCATCAATAATAATTACATCACAGACGGACACAATGGACTGAATCATGTTGCATTGCAGCTGAACAGCTATTATGAGTTGACCGAGAATTTCGGTGTGCATGGCAGAGTGACATATAACCATGCTATTAATCGAGATGCTATTGCAAATCCCGGAGATGTACTATTAAAAAACTTTGTCTGGGGCGGAATTGGTCTGGAGTATTTTTTCTAAATTCTCTAATTGTGCTTTTATTAATACTATGCCAGAAGTTAAATTAACTGAAACCGAACTTTCACGGGTCATTGAAATGGCCTGGGAAGACCGCACACCGTTTGAGGCGATACAGCAGAATTACGGTTTATCGGAACAGGATGTGGTCGAACTGATGCGTAATAGCCTCAAGCGAAAAAGTTTCGATAATTGGCGACAGCGTGTTTCGGGAAGAAAAACCAAGCATGAGTCACTCAGGTCAAAACAGGTAACTCGCGCCTACTGCCCGACACAATACAAACAGCGTTAGCTTTTACCAGAGTTGCCAGACCGGTGTCAGGTCAGGGGGTAGCGTCTGCAATTGCCCGAGTTGTCCCCATGCTGTTGACTCATTATGAAAGTCGGAACCGACCGATGCTGCAATTTCATACTTTCTTGCATAGTCCGCTGCCAGCTTTATTTCACTGGGTATATCATGTCCGGTTATGACCTCAATAGCCTGTCCGCCACCTTCCTTGAAAGCAACAATCAGTCTGCGTAGCTTTGCGGCAGTCATCTTGTAACGAAGCGGGTGAGCAATAACAGCGATGCCGCCAGCCTCGCGAATACAGTTGATTGTTTCATTCAATTCCGGCCATGCTACTGATACATAGCCTGGTTTATTTCGTACCAGGTAACGTTTGAAGACATCCGTTTGATTTGTGGCATGGCCCCCTTCAACCAGGAAACGGGAAAAATGCTGTCTTGTCACAGTCCCACCAGCTGCCAGTCTAAGTGCATTCTGGTAAGCGTCACTGATGCCAGATTTTTCCAGCTGTTCACCAATACGTACCGCCCTCTCTTCTCTCAGGTTTTGTAATCGATTTATTGCTTCAATCATTGCTGGTGATGACGGGTCAATTTGCAGACCGACAACATGAATAGTCTGGTTTTGCCAGCGAGTTGAAAGCTCGATACCGTTGATAACATGGATATCAAGACTGGCGGCTGTTTGTTGAGCCGCATCCAGTCCGGCTACCGTGTCATGGTCGGTTACTGCAAGCGTTTTTATACTTAATGAGTGAGCACGAGTCACCAGCTCCGATGGACTAAAAACGCCATCCGATGCTGTAGAGTGCGTATGCAGATCGTAAGGTGTTGACATGGGGGCGGAGTCAGTCTCGGAAATTAACGTACTGTAAGGGCAGGTCGATTTTTGCAGCTTTAAGTTCTGAAATGGCTGCCTGCAAGTCGTCACGTTTTTTGCCGCTGACGCGTACCTGGTCACCCTGTATGCTGGCCTGTATTTTCAGTTTCGTATCCTTGAGCAGTTTGACGATTTTACGACCCAGATCCTTATCGATCCCTTTGCGTATTGTTACCGATTGCCTGGCCTGATTATTACTTTCCACAATCTCTCCATACTCAAGGCAACGGACATCGATACCGCGTTTCGATATCTTGTTCTCGAGGATATCGTGAATCTGTTTAACCTGAAACTCGGCAGAGGAGATAATCGTTAGTCCGTTCTCTGCCGCGTCGACGCTGGAATTAGTCCCCTTGAAATCAAAACGATTGCCAATTTCACGGTTTGCCTGGTCTATGGCATTAGTGAATTCGTGCTGGTCAATTTCAGATACAACATCAAACGAAGGCATTAACGTGGTTCTCCATGGTCTTCACTGTCGCTGTTTTCACTGCTCTCGATGATCTGGCCCTGCGGATGGTCCAGTTGAATCGATTGCAAATGATGGCCGATTAAATTGGCGGTGCCATTATAACGATTATAACCATCCAGGCTAAATTCAAAATGGTATTTACGGTACAAAGTCATAGTTCCCCGTTTATTCCGGGTTGGTCTGAGCGATAGCAAGGCAACTGAATCATCAAGGAACTGGTAGTTGTAATTGTTGCAGTACTGACGGGACTGACTGACAGCCAGTTCGCGTGCGCGAAGTGAATCCTGCCAGAACCAGACGGCAAGACCAAGGGCAGCGATTAGTAACAGTGAATTCATTTCGATAAATATGCGCTAAAGAGATCATTGTAGCGCTCAACGAAGCCGTTTTCAGATTTCACTATCAGGTACACAGGTAGTTGCTGTTGATTCGCCAGTTCCAGTGTTGCATCAGGGCCCATAATCATAAAGGCGGTGGCCATCGCATCGGCGTGCATACATGATTCATGCAGCACGGTAACTGATGCCAGTGCATGGGTAATCGGTTTTCCTGTTTGGGGATCGATTGTATGTGAATAGCGAACTCCGTCACGCTCATAATAATTTCGATAGTCACCCGATGTCGCCATGGCATTATTATTCAGACTGACGATACGTTGAATATCTCTTGATAGAGGTCTGGCCTGTTCGATACCAATTTGCCAGGGTTTATTACTGTCATTTAACCCCTTACCAAGCAGTTCGCCGCCGATATCGATCAGGTAGTGTTGTATATCATGTGTATCCATGTGCTGCGCGAGTCGGTCAACGGCATAGCCTTTGGCGATGCCAGACAGGTCGACATACATATTATCGATTGATTTCGTAACGATGCGATTGCCTGATTCGATATGCAGTTTTTCATAGCCAGTATATTGCATGAGCATTAGCAATTCTGTCTCTGACGGCAGCTGTCTCTGCACCGGTTCAGGGCCAAAGCCCCATAGATTAACCAGTGGGCCGACGGTAATGTCAAAAGCGCCACCGGTGAGCTGGCTGATGCCGACGGCATGATTAATGACCTGAAACAGTTCTTTGGATAAAGCGATATCCGCTCCTGTGTCGGCCTGATTGAACCGCGACAGTTCAGAATCATCGCTATAAGTCGACATCGACTGGTTTATTTCAGCGAGAATTGTCTCGATTTCTCCAGATAATAGATGCCTTTCTGGTCCATCAGGAATTGGCTGATAGGTAATACTGTAAGTCGTACCCATGGTTTGCCCGGAAATAGACAAAGACTTCGATACAGGCTGATCAGCACAGGCAACAAGCATTGATGCTGCAGAGATAAAGATAAGTAGCAGACGCATAATAAGATTTATTTAGATGACTAAATGCTTTCGGCTATTGAACAACAATACTATCAAGTGAAACAGCCTTACTTAATATCATTTGATTAATATCAATGATATTGTTGATTAATAAGCATATTATAGTATTTTGTTTAGCATCTTTAATTATTATAATTATAAGATATTGATAATAAGTAACGTTCCTTATCCCATCCTGTTCAGTTTATGAGTACAGAGATTAAAAGAACTTTAATCATTGATGATGATGAAGATTACAGGAACCTGATTATCAGAAAACTGAAACGGACCTTTCCTGATATTGAGGCTCTGGAAATCGATCCGCTCGACGATCCCATGCCGGATGAGTCTTACGACTGGCAAAGCATTGACTTTATCATTCTCGATTACAATCTTGGTCTGGATTTTACCGGACTCGACTGGTTCAAGCGCTTTGAACCGGATATTTTGCCTGCAACACTGTTACTGACTGCTCAGGGCAGTGAAGAACTGGCTGTTAAGGCTATTAAGTTGGGTCTTGATGATTACATCGTCAAGGAAAAATTTGATGCAGAGAGACTTGCTCAGTCCATTGAAGAATGCGTCACGGGAAAAACACTGGCTCGAAACAAACGAGAAAAGCTTTCAAGACAACGCGACGTATTCAATAAGTATAATTTTATTGAAAGACTCAAGCTGATTACCGATATGAAAGATACCAGTAATCACTTGCTGTTAATCAATCCGGTTTCCTATCAGGAAATTGGGCAACAGCAGGGCATTAATCATCAGGATAGCTATATCAATTATATCGCCGATAGTATCTTTACTTATCTTGATTCGAAAAAGATATCGCACAATATATTTATATACAGGGAAGAATATATAGCGGTGATTATCAAGGCCAAGACCTATAAGCGACTTATTAACGCTATCTGCAAGCTATGCCGAAATCAGGATTTTGATATTGGCCAGATTAACTACAGTTGTGACATTAAGGTAGGCGTTATCAGCCCAAAGAGCCTTGAGGTCCAGGAACTAGATAAAAGTGACTTTGAACTGATGTCAATTGCGCTTGTTTTGTGTAATTCCGTCAAGTCCGATGAAGAAAGTCCGGTTTGCAGCTATGGTGATATCAAGATTGAACAGCCGGAGTCGATTACCGAAGTACAGACTTATTCCAGCTCATTACATTCATTTAATATAGAAAATGCTATAGAAGAAGGCAGGGTGTCTGCCAACTATCAGCCCTGGGTATACATTCACACTACTGAAAAAGCGGATGTAAAAGAAATTTACGATGTCAGGGTCGAGTTGATTGACACCAGGGGAAATACGGTGTCACAAAACCTTCTTTTGAAGCTGCTTGATGATGCCTATGCGAAACGCATTGTTGACAAGTGGGTGCTTAGAAATGCCGCGAGTACTATCCGGGAACTCTATTCAAAGAATAAAAATAACTCGATTAAACTCGCTGCGAAACTTACCTTGAGCTCCATTAATGACCAGTCGTTCATACCCTGGCTAAGGGAATTATTGACTGAAATCAACTTGCCGAATGACTATCTGCTTATCGAAATTGATGCCACGCAGTTTATAAGAAATCCGGATGCCTACCAGCTGTTGTTTAGTACAGTTGCCGTTGAGTTCAATATCAAGTTTATTCTTTCCGGTATCTATAATATCGGCGCTTATTACGATGCGCGTATTATTTATTCGTTTGATTACGTCAAACTAAACATTAACCAGCTGTTGGAAACAGATTCACGTAGTTCTCTGCAAAAACTGATTAATGAGATCAAGAGAGATAATGTCAACGTTATCGCAGTCAATGTCTCAGATGCAGAAAAGTTGGCCCTGGCTGCCGAGTTTGATGTGGACTATATGCATGGTTACCTGATTGGTAAACCCATTCTGGATGTACTATCAGATACTCACGGTGACCTTTACTGCGTAATCTAGTTATTTCTTTGTTTTACAATGAACTTGATGACTGCCGTCAGTAACACAGCAACAAACAGATTAAATACCATTACAGTTATAAACTCTCCAGTAGCCCCTGCATATTGATAGACTGTAGATTCTCCGGCATCAGGCTGTTGTCCAAACAGTCGCTGTATAACACTCCAGGCATTTAATAGTTCAGCTTGTTCTGCAATGACATAGTCAATTACGATCATGCTGACGATACAGCATAGCCAGACCAAGATTAGCAAGTATCTGTAACTCAAGTTGATCAGCGCTTAGTGGGACTGCCTAACGCCGTATAGTTTTGAATAAAGCCCATCCTGGGAAAGCAGTTCCTTATGACTGCCCTGTTCACAGATGTCACCATCTTCGAATACATACACGTGACTGGCCTGTTTAATCGCGCTGAGTCTGTGTGCCACGATCAGCGTGGTCTTGTCCTTTAAGAAGTCAGCCAATGCCAGGTGCAGGTTGTATTCTGTTTCGGCATCAAGTGCGGATGTGGCTTCATCCAGGATCACAACGCTGGGATTGCTCAATACCATACGCGCGATAGCCAGGCGCTGTCTTTG